>MDTC01131962.1_pt1 | contig 11870 bp, 11 predicted proteins | sample 811181 | NCBI WGS metagenome assembly MDTC01 (sample SAMN05326644, study PRJNA326480) | marine metagenome | isolation source: seawater | place: Pacific Ocean: North | collected 2011
ACTTCTTAATGAGATTCCAATTGGCACTACTAAAGAGATTAGAGATAGAGCCATTATAGAAATTTTATATTCATCAGGTTTAAGGGTCTCTGAAATTAGCAATTTAAAACTCACTGATATAAAAAAGGATTTATCTTTACGTGTCTTAGGTAAGGGTAGTAAAACTAGAATCCTCCCAATGACCAAGCAAGCTTACAAATACTACGAATTATGGCTCAATAGCAGAGAGAAAGTTAGCAAAACAGAATCTGGAGACTTCCTTTTTTTAGGAATTCATGGAAATAAGATTTCAGATAGAGAAATTAGAAGAATTGTTAAACTGCGACTTGGTACTTTTCCACACAGTATTAGACATACATTTGCAACACATTTGCTTGATGGTGGTGCAGATCTAAGAGTCGTACAAGAACTACTTGGACATACTGATCCAAGTACTACTCAAATTTACACACACGTCTCAAAGAAACAACTTAAAGAAAAATATAAAAGAACTCATCCAAGAGGTTGATTAATACCAGTTCGTGGGTATCATTTAAAAGAAATAGACACCGCATTTTTAAAGTTTCCTTGGTGAACGAAAGTTTGGAAACCGCGAAAGTAATAAATGTGGGATGAAATAACCAAAGGAGAATAATGAGTACAAACATGAAAGAACTCTTGGAAGCTGGAGTTCATTTTGGTCATCAGACCCAACGCTGGAACCCTAAAATGGATAATTATATTTATGGTGATAAAAGCGGAATACATATTTTAGACCTGAGAATAACATATGAAGCAATTGCTCAAGCTGAAGAGTTTGTTCAGAAAATTGTAGCAAATAGTGGGAAAGTTCTATTTGTCGGAACAAAACCTCAGGCTCAAAATGTTATTCAAGAACAAGCAGAATCTGCAGGAATGCCTTTTGTTAACCATAGGTGGCTTGGAGGAATGCTTACAAATTTTAAAACTATCATTAAAAGAGTAATCTATTTGAAAGAGTTAATTTCCTTAGAAGACTCTGGAGAAATTAATGCATATCCTAAACCTGAAAGACTAAGGATCAGAAGAGAAATTGCAAAGTTAACACGTTCAATAGGTGGGATTGTAAATTTAAGTAAAATACCTGATGCGATATTTATCGTTGATCTTATGAATGAATCCACAGCTCTTACTGAGGCTAATAAATTAGGAATCCCTGTAATTGGTTTAGCTGATTCTAATGTTGATCCTACAGGCGTAGACATAGTTATACCTGGAAATGATGATGCTATTAGATCAATTGAAGTAGTAACTGCTGCAATCGCAGAAGCATGTGCTAAAGGTGCTGGTCTTGAAGCTGTCAAGGCTGAAAAGGAGAGCGAGTAGTGTCTATTTCAGCTAGCGATGTTAAAAAACTTAGAGATATGACTGGTGCTGGAATGATGGATGCTAAAAAAGCGCTTACTGAATCAAATTCTGACTTTGATGCTGCAGTGAAATACTTAAGGGAAAAGGGTTTAGCAGATTCAAAAAAACGAGCAGATAAAGAAGCCAATCAAGGAACCATTGGAGATTATATTCACTACCAACAAGATAGAGCAGTATCAGGAGTGTTAGTAGAACTTGCATGTGAAACAGATTTTGTTGCTAAAAGTGAGGAATTTAAAGATTCTGCAAAACAAATAGCTATGCACATTGCTGCCATGAAACCAAACTATTTAAATATTGAAGATATTCCTGATAGTAAATTAGCAGAAGAGAAAGAAATTATTGCAAAACAATCTGAAAATGAAGGTAAGCCAGCTGATGTAATAGAAAAAATCGTAGAAGGTAGGATTACTTCTTTTTATAAAGACAATGTTCTAAATGAACAAATATTTTGCAATCCTGAAATATACGAGGGTAAAGTTAGCACTATGATAGAAGAGATGTCAGGAAAATTAGGTGAGAAAATCTTTATAAAGCAATTTTCTAGAGTGGAAGTAGGTTCTTAAATGTCAAAGAGAGTGCTTTTAAAACTCTCTGGTGAATCATTTGCCGATACTGATTCTAACTTTGGTATATCTCCAAAAATATTAACTGATATTGCAAATCAGATCTCTAAAGCTAATGAAGAAGGTGTTCAGATAGCCGTTGTTGTTGGCGGTGGAAACTTTTTTAGAGGAGTACAGGATTCAGCAAAAGATATGGCACAAGCTAACGCTGACTACATGGGGATGTTAGCCACAGTAATAAATGCTGTTGCCCTTAAAGATGCACTTGATAAAAATGGTACACAAACACGCGTCCAGTCTGCAATTACAATGACAGCAGTTGCCGAACCCTATATTCGTTTAAAAGCCATTAGACACCTTGAGAAAGGAAGAATTGTAATCTTTGCAGCTGGTACGGGAAATCCATATTTTACAACTGATACAGCGGCATCACTTCGCGCAGCTGAGATAGAAGCTGATGTAGTTTTAAAGTCAACAAGAGTAGAAGGTGTTTTTTCTTCAGATCCTGAAACAAATGAAAACGCATCATTGTTTAGTCAGATTTCTTATATTGATGTTGTCGAGAAAAAACTTGGAGTAATGGATCTAACCGCAATTACCTTATGTGAGGAAAACAATATGCCGATTAGAGTTTTCGACGGTACTAAAGGTATCAATATTTATGATGCTTTATCAGGTAAAGATTTAGGAACGTTGATAAGTTCATTATGACACAAGCAATTATCACTGATGTTGAAGGTAATATGAAAATATCAATTAATCACCTAGTTGAAGAATTTACTAAAATTAGAACCGGCAGAGCAAATCCATCATTAGTTTCTAATATTCAAGTAGATTATTATGGGACTAAGACACCACTACAACAACTAGCATCTATAAGTGTTCCAGATCCTAAATTACTACTTATTCAACCTTTCGACAAAGGTTCATTTGAAGAAATTGAAAAAGCTATACAAAATTCAGATATTGGTTTAAATCCAGCTAATGACGGAGAAGTAATAAGAATTCCTATACCTTCATTATCTGAAGATAGGCGTAAAGAGCTTACTAAAGTTGCATCTAAATTTTCGGAAGATTCTAAAATTTCTATTCGCTCTCACAGAAGAACTGGTATTGACGAGCTAGGTAAAATGAAAGATGATATTTCAGCAGATGATCTTAAAAGATCTGAAACTCAAATTCAAGAACTAACTGATAAGTACGTAAAAAAGGTTGATGAGTTACTTTCAGTTAAGCAAAATGAACTTCTCGAAGTATAGATTTAATTTTTCATCTGATGATGACGGCACTTTTTGGCCCGGAGTAATAGAGCTTCCAGTTGAAGAAACAGCAGATAATAATAAAAATTCAAATAGGTTCAATGCGAATCCAAGACTTCTAACTGCAATTGGTCTTATAACATTACTATCTGTTTTCTTTATAAATAAGAATTCTGCATACTTACTCCTAATATTTGCAGTTATTATCTCTTCTAAAGAATGGTTTGATATGTTCGATTATGGCATTATTGTACCTTATCCTTTTTTACTTTATTCAGCAATAGCTCCTATGACGGTTGTTTATTATTTTGACATATCACTAATTTATGTTCCCTTTTTTATGCTTCCAATTGGTTTAATTATTTATACAGGATCTTTTGTGAACTATGGAATTTATGAAAAATTTGGAAGTATGTTTATTTTTCACACGTGGTTTAGTCTAGGGATAACTTCCGTAGTTTTTATTCTTAAAAACAATACGTTACTTTTTACGTATTTTGCTATTATTTCAATTTCTCTTTCTGACACATTAGCATATGAAATTGGCCGTCGATATGGAAAAAGAAAGCTAATTGAGAACATTTCGCCAAATAAAACTGTAGAGGGGCTGATTGCCGGTTTAATTTCTGGATCGATAGCAATGTATTTAAATTTAGTTATAAACACAGAGACAACTGCATTATTCGCAATACTAATAAGCTTTATTTTTATTTGTTTTGGCGTATTGGGTGATTTATTTGTTTCAAGGATTAAAAGAACATTAAGCGTCAAAGATTCTAGTTCCTTGTTACCAGGCCATGGAGGCTTGCTTGATCGAATAGACTCCTATTTGTTGTCCTTTCCAGTGTTACTATTGTTTTCACAGTTTTCTTATTTAATCCCGTAAGTGAGATAATAAATATATGAATGGAATTCTCACTATATTATTTTTAACCTTTTTTGTAGTATTGCATGAATTTGGTCACTATCTTTCTGCTCGTAGATCTAAAATTGCTGTATCAGAATTCTTTGTAGGTTTCGGTCCCAAGGTATTTTCTTTTACAAAAGGAGGTACAGAATACGGTCTTAAAGCCATTCCACTTGGAGGATATGTAAAAATTCCTGGAATGGATGAATCAGAAGACGCATCCGATTATGAACCATCAGAATTGTTTCATAATGCAAAATGGACTACTAAATTCTATATAGCAATATCTGGAATACTTGTAAATTTTCTAACAGCTTGGTTAATTATTTTTGGAATTCTTTCAACTAATGGGGTAAATACCCCAACATTAGAAATTGCTAATACAGGCGACTCTCTCCAAGGGAATGTCAACGCACCTTCGGTAGAAGCAGGACTTTTACCAGGTGACACAATAGTAACTTTTTCAGGTACCACTGTGGCTACTTGGGATGAATTAGTTTCAATTATCGAAAGTAATCCGGGTAAAGAGGTATCAATTACCTATTTAAGAGGTGGCAATCTTATTGACTCTAATACAATATTAGAAACCAGAATCTTAAACAGTCAAGAAATTGGTTACCTTGGTGTTACACCAACTATTAAAAATGAAAAAATAGGGGTATTAACAGCTGTTAAAAATACCACTGTACTTGAGGTACAGATGACAGTAGCTGCTGTAGATGGGATTATAACTTTGTTCAGTCCCGATAATATAAAAACACTACTCGGAACTTATACAGGTCAAACCATACCTGATGAAGTAAGACCTCTGAGCCCAATCGGATTGGCACAGGCTGGTAATCAAATAGCTGAAGATAGTTATGTAAACTTATTTAGTCTGTTAGCTTTTGTTAATATATTTCTTGCAGTTTTTAACGCACTACCTTTCATACCTCTTGATGGTGGGAGGGTTGTCTTAGCATTAGTTGAAGGTATAACTGGTAGAAAGGTCTCCGACAGAAAACTCTATCCAATAGCTGCTATCGTTGTTGGCATATTTATCTTTTTGGGTATTACTGCATTTTATCTTGATATAACTCAACCAATTCAATTATGATTTATCCTCGTAGAAAAACCAAACAATTGTTACTCGGAAACGTAGGTATTGGTTCAGAATCAGAAGTATCAGTTCAGTCAATGACTACAACTAAAACAAGAAATACTGACGATACTTTAGAACAAATATATGCTTTGGCAGCTAGCGGAGCTGATATAGTTCGGGTTACTTGTAATGAACTCGAAGCTGCTGAGTCTTTGGTTAAAATCTGCACTCGTAGTCCAGTGCCGATTGTTGCGGATATTCATTTTCAGTACAAACTAGCACTTGCTGCTATAGAAGCTGGAGTACAGGGTTTAAGACTAAATCCTGGAAATATTCGTAATGAAGGTCAAATTAAACAAGTTGCTAAAGAATGTTTAAAATCTAACATACCAATAAGAATTGGGGTTAACGCAGGTTCTCTTGATAAAGATTTACTAGAAAAGTATGGTGAAGCAACTCCCGAAGCACTTGTTGAGTCGGCTTTAAAAGAAGTTAGATATTTAGAAGAGGTTAATTTCTATAATATTAAAATATCCGTTAAACATTCCAATGTGCCGTTGATGATTGATTCGTACAGACTTTTAGCACAAAAAGTTGATTATCCGTTGCATCTTGGAGTTACTGAAGCCGGACCTCTTCCTGGTGGGTTAATTAAATCTACTGCAGGAATTGCTACATTATTGTCAGAAGGCATTGGTGACACTATAAGAATGTCACTAACTACTGATCCAATTGAAGAAGCTAAACATGGACGACAACTCTTAGAATATCTTGGATTAAGAGAGCGTAAATCATTAGATCTTATTGCTTGCCCTAGTTGCGGTAGAGCGGAAGTAGACGTTATCAAAGTAGCATCCGACGCCCAATCAGCTTTAGAAAATGAAGGTCTGCCCATTCAGGTAGCAGTTATGGGTTGTGTTGTTAACGGACCTGGAGAAGCAAGGTCTGCAGATTTAGGTATTGCTGCTGGAAAGAAAAGAGGACATTTATTCATCAAGGGAGAAGTTGTTAAAGTTGTTGATGAAAAAGATATGGTCTCAGCTTTACTTGAAGAAGGAAGACTTCTTGCCAAGGAGGGAATCGAGGCAAGATTGGCTGCTGCAGATAAAGATGCTGCGAAATTAGCCCAGCAGGATGCTGAAGAGCTTATGGGCATTCAAGGGGACATCAATAACTTTGAGGAAAGAACAAAAGCTGTTGTTGAGATTACTTCAAAACAAGATAATCCTAAATAAAACATTTAAGATATAAACATGGTAAAAAAGCTTACTCCGATGTCGGAAGATTTTAATCAGTGGTACACAGATATTATTCAAGAAGCACAGTTGGCTGATTATGCACCGGTTAAAGGAACAATGGTTATAAGGCCTTATGGATATGCATTATGGGAACACATTCAGGCTTATCTTGACAAAAGATTTAAAGAAACTGGTCATCAAAATGCATATTTTCCATTATTTATACCGAAGTCTTTCATACAAAAAGAAGCTGAACATGTTGAGGGTTTTTCTCCAGAGCTAGCAACAGTTACCCATGCAGGCGGAAAAGAACTTGAGGAGCCTTTAATAGTAAGACCAACATCTGAAACAATTATCAATCACATGTTTTCTAAATGGATAAAAAGTCACAGAGACCTTCCAATGCTTATAAATCAATGGGCTAACGTTGTTAGATGGGAGATGAGAACTAGGTTATTTCTCCGAACGTCAGAGTTTCTATGGCAAGAGGGACATACTGCACATCAAACTAAAGAAGAAGCAACACAAGAAGCATTGCAAATGCTAGATATATATGAAGAATTTACTCAACAAGTTGCAGCTGTAAAAGTTATAAAAGGTACCAAATCTGAGATAGAAAAATTTGCAGGAGCTAAAGTTACTTACTCTATAGAAGCTATGATGTTAGACAAAAAAGCTCTTCAAGCAGGTACTTCACATGAGTTAGGTCAGAACTTTTCAAAAGCTTTTGAAATACAATACTCTGACGAGCAAAATCAGTTAGCTCATCCCTATCAAACGAGCTGGGGTGTAAGCACTAGATTGATTGGCATGATAATAATGGCTCATGGCGACGATAAAGGTTTAAAACTTCCTCCAGCCATTGCTCCAATACAAGTAGTTATTATTCCAATTATCCCCAAAAATACTGATCCAGCCGAAATATTAAGAGCTGCTGACAAAATAAAAAATTCATTGCCCGATATTAGAGTCAAAATTGATGATAGGGAAGAAGTATCACCAGGATTCAAATTTAATGAATGGGAATTAAAAGGAGTACCACTTCGTATAGAAATCGGTCCCAAAGATATTGAACAGAAATCAGTCATTGTTGCCAGGAGAGATGTTGTAGATTCAAAAACGAAAATATCAATTGAGACACTACCTAGTGAAGTTATAAAAACTTTAGATCTAATTCAGAATGATATGTTTAAAGTAACTGAAGACTTTCTTTCTGCAAATACTACTCATGCAAACGATATGGGTGAACTTTTATCCCAACTCAAGGAAAATGATGGATTTGTATCATGTTATTGGCTTGAAGATAAAGACGACGAACTAAAAGTCAAAGAACTTACTAAAGCTACTATCCGCTGTTATCCGCTCGAGAATACAGAAGAAAAACTTTCAGTAAATAAACCAGATCTTCGTGGCAGGTACGCTATTTTTTCTAAATCATATTAAAAAACTTCTTTCTCTTTAATTCACTATTTGTTAAAATGGATTAGACAATTTAGCTATATTTGGTGGGTGTCATAACCCACTTTTTTTATGAACGGAGGAATGATGGAGTACACTGAATTCGACATCGAAAATTCCGTTATTAAATTTTTAGCTGAGGAAAATTTAGAACTCTACGATATAAACATTGTCAATTACCCTACAATCGACAAAATTGAAATATATGTTTACTCTGACGAATTAATTGATTACAGCATTATTAAAAGATTAAATTATCAACTACAACGACATCTTGAAGATTTCAATTTATTCAAGGGAGATTATGAACTTATTATTTCAACTCCTGGCATTGAAAGATCTTTAAAAACGGAGCGTCATTATGAGTTGGCCATAGGTGAAAATATTAAAATTAAAGTTATTACACCGATTAATGATATGTACACCTTTGAAGGACAGTTACAAAGTTTTATTAATAATGTCGTACTTATATCAGACGACAATGATGACTTAGAAATAGATTTAGAAAACATTAAAAAAGCGAAAATACAATATAACAAATTTAAACAGAAAGTTAAATAGGTGCAATTATGAAATTAGGTGGAGATATAAAACAAGCTATTGAATCTTTAGCCCTAGATAAAGGAGTTACGGTCGATAGTATGTATGAGGCTTTAGTCTCAGCGTTCAGATCAGCGTACATGAGAATTGAAGGCGCAGCAGAGGAAGCCAGAGTTACTTTGGATCCAGATAGTGGAGATGTTACTGTATATGCACAAGAGTTAGATAATGAAGGTAATGTTCTTAAAGAATGGGAAGCTGATATAAGTGATAATGATTTTGGTCGAATAGCTGCTCAGTCTTTTAAACAAATGATGACTACTAAAGTACGAGATGCAAAAAGAGCAACTGTACTTGAGGCTTATATTGGCAGAGAGGGAGAACTGATAACTGGTATAGTTACTCAATTTGATTCCCGATTTAATCAAACAATAATTGATCTTCAAGATGCTGAAGCTGTAATACCCTCAAGCGAAAGGATTCCTTTCGAAAGATTAGAAAGAGGAAATAGGATAAAGGCACTTATTACAGAAGTACGTGAAGATGCAAAAGGTATTCCAATAATTATAAGTAGAAATAGACCGGAATTTATACAAAGAATGCTTGAACTAGAAGTACCCGAACTAAATGATGGAACTGTTGAACTTCGAGCTATAGCTAGAGAAGCAGGAAGTAGAACTAAAATTGCTGTATTTTCAAATGATCCAAATGTTGATCCAAAAGGAGCTTGCGTTGGTTCAAGAGGTTCTAGGGTCAGACAGATTGTAAATGAACTAAAAGGCGAAAAATTAGATGTTGTCGAGTGGAGAGAAGACAAGGTCCGTTTTATTATTGAAGCACTTGGACCTGCAGACATCGAACTCGTAGATATTGACGAACATACAAAAAGTGCAAAAGTTACTGTAAAGGATAACCAATTATCCCTAGCAATTGGTAAAGAAGGTCAAAATGCAAGGCTTGCTGCGAAATTAACAGGTTATAAGATAGACATAGAGGGCTTAGGTGACTCACCAGTTATTGAAGAGGTAGAGGAAGAATCTAAGCAAGAGGAAGAATAATGGCAAAAAAGCGCATTCATCAAATTGCTAAAGAATTAGATGTTGCATCTGCAGATATAGTTTTCCTCGCTAATGAACTTGGTTTCGAGGTAAAGACAGCTTCATCTGGATTAACTCCGGAACAAGAAGAGTTATTAGTTTTAGCGTTCAATGAGAAAAACACAACGGTAGATGATAATGATCCTATCACTGAAGATACCCATATTGATGAAACTCAAAAAGAAGAAGATATTGAGAAAGTAATTGAAAAGGATATTGAAGAGATTTCTATAGATGAAGATATTTCAGAAGCAGAGAAAGAAATTGCTATTGTTGAAGTACAATCTGGATCAACACCAGAAGAACTCTCCGAGATAATTAATGTTGATGCTACACAGATTGTTGGAGATCTAATGTCTTTTGGAATTATGCAATCTATGAATTCAGAATTACAAGATGATGAAATTGAAAAGTTACTAGAAAAATATGATTTAATCCCTGAATTTATTGAAAAAATAGAAATTAAAAGGTCTGAAATATTAGATCTTCAAGAGTTCGTTGACGAAGAAAAAGATCTTTCTGTAAGAGCACCCATAATTACTGTTATGGGCCATGTTGATCATGGTAAAACAAGTTTATTAGATTATATAAGAAATGAGAAAGTTGCTGATGGTGAAGCGGGTGGTATAACTCAACATGTTGGAGCTTATAAAGTTGAATCTGGTGAACTTGGTATTACCTTTATTGACACACCTGGACATGAAGCTTTCACTCAAATGAGAGCTAGAGGTGCAAATGTTACTGATATAGTTGTACTTGTAGTGGCTGCTGACGATGGTGTCATGCCTCAAACTATCGAAGCTATAAATCATTCAAAGGCAGCAGGAGTACCTATAGTTGTAGCTATTAATAAATGTGACTTACCTGATGCAAACCCTGCTTTAATTAAGGCTGATCTAACTAAATATGAAATTATTGCTGAAGATCTTGGTGGGGACATACCGATTGTTGAAGTTTCGGCCTTAAAGGGTGATGGAGTTGATGATCTATTAGAGACACTATCACTAGTAGCTGAAATTGAAGAACTGAAGGCAAATCAAAATACAAATGCTTCTGGTTACATTATTGAATCAAGAATGGAAACAGGTCGAGGAAATGTAGCAACAGTAGTAGTTACGAGAGGAACACTAAAACAAGGTGATTTCCTTTATGCAGGTGGAGCTTTTTGCAGAGTCAAATCTATGTTTGATCACACTAATAAGATACTAAAAAATGTTATTCCCGGTTCACCAGTAGATATTATTGGTTGGGATGAGTCACCTAATTCAGGTGATCAATTTGTAGTTGTTAAAAATCAAAAAGATGCAAAATCAAAAGCTGAAGATAACAAAACAGTTCTCAAAGACTTTGATAGTTCATCGTACACTGTTCAATCAAGAGTATCTGAGATGATGAAACTGCTTCAAGAGGGAGAATTAAACACTATTAATATTATTTTAAAAGCAGATACCAATGGCTCAGTTGAGGCAATTAAAGATGGATTGCTAAAGCTTTCAACAGATGAAGTTCAAATACAATTAGTTCATTCAGCTGTAGGTGGAATTGTCTTATCAGATGTAGATTTAGCCGGTGCAACAGATTCTCTAATAGTAGGGTTTAATGTTAGGCCCGATAGTCAGGCAAGAAATATGGCACAGAGTAAAGGGATTGATGTCAGAACATATCAAATTATATATGAATTATTAGATGATATTACCGAAGCTTTGCAAGGAGAAATGACAATTAAGACTGAAGAAGCTGTTATAGGCATGGTTGATGTAAGGACTACATTTAGAGCTCCTAAAGTTGGTGTTGTTGCAGGGTCTATAGTCACAGAAGGGCGTGTTGAAATAGACAGTAAAGCAAGACTACTTAGGGATGGTGTCGTAATTTATGAGGGCACAGTTACATCCCTTAGAAGATTTAAGGATAATGTCGAAAAAGTTCTTGAAGGCTTAGAGTGCGGTATTGGCTTAACCGATTATAAAGATATTAAAGAAGGCGATGTAATCGAAATACTTGGTGAAGTAGAAATAAAAAGCTAATGAAGAAACAAACACGTGGTGGGAGGATTAATAGAATCAACCCCCTTATTCATCAAATTATTTCTTCTGAGTTGTTAAGAAGTTCTAACCCAAATCTCAATAAGGCAACAGTTACCCATGTTTCAACATCACCAGATTTGAAAAGGTGTACTATATATGTATCCTCACTTGAAAATGCTAAGGGTACTCTTTCTAAAGCCCTCCTTAAAAATAGGGGAAAAATACAAAAAGAACTTGGTAATCAGTTAACAACAAAATTTATACCAAAGATTCAGTTTGAAATAGATTCAAGTTTTGAAAATGCAGATAAAATC
>MDTC01037310.1_pt1 | contig 11869 bp, 9 predicted proteins | sample 811181 | NCBI WGS metagenome assembly MDTC01 (sample SAMN05326644, study PRJNA326480) | marine metagenome | isolation source: seawater | place: Pacific Ocean: North | collected 2011
TATAGCCACAAGTAATTGGCAGCTTAATAATGGAAAAAAAAGTTTTTTACTGAAAGATAAGAAATTATTTAAAATTCCACTTCCTATTGATTTTAACTTTTGGAAACCATTAGATAAAACTATCTCAAGAAAAAATCTTGATCTACCACTGGATAAAAAAATTATACTTATTGGTGCTGAAAATCTTGAGTATAAAAGGAAAGGTTTTAATTTAATTAAAGATATTTTTTCTGATATAATTAAAAATAACAACATTTTGGTTATTTTTGGTAAAATATCTAGGGAATATTTTAAGGGATTAGACGAATCAAAAATTAAATTTTTAAATGAAGTAAAATCAAATACTTTGGATTTAAAAAGTATATATTCTGCTTCTGACTTATTTATTGCACCAAGTGTACAAGAGTCATTTGGTCAGACTGTATTAGAGGCTGCTAGTTGCTGTTTACCTTCAATATGTTTTGAAAAAAATGGAATAAGTGAAATTATTGATCACAAAATAAATGGTTACGTGGCAAAATATCAAAATATAGAAGATTTCAAATCTGGAATTAATTGGTGTTTAGATAATCTTAATACTAATAAAATGAATGAAAGTTTAGAAGTTTTAAAAAATAAATTTTCAATGGAAAAAATAGGAGACCAATATAAGAGTTTATATTTAGATATCTTAAATAATAACAATTGAAAATGTTAATTATTAAAAATTTTTTTATAGAGATTTAAGTATTCCATTGCTATTTTTTTTTTATCAAATATTTGTACTGTTTCACGTAAATTATTAGAATTTAAATTATCAATTATCCAATCTATAGCATTCTTAAGCTCCTCCGAATTTCTATTTTCTACTATGAATCCATTTAATTTATGTTTTATATTTTCAGCAATAGCTGTATTTTTAAAACAAATTACTGGTTTATTACAAGCTAATGCCTCAACCCATGTTTTGCCAAAAGCCTCTTGAAGTGAAGTTGCTAAAAACAAGTCTGAACATGAATATGCTGCATTTAATTTATTTATATTTTGTATGTACCCTAGAGACTTAAATTCTATGCCAAGTTGTTTAATTTGATTAGAGGACCAAAATTTGCCAAATATCAGCAAAAAGTATTTATCTTTGTTTAATATTTTAAGTGTTTCCAAAAATATATCCCAGCCTTTTCTAAGGCTTTGAGGATTATGTGAACCAAGTAAAATAATTTTTTTTTTGGTGTTTATTTTTAAAATTGATTTTGCTTTTTCTTTAGGTATTTCATTAAAATCATTCAAATCAACATTATTAAAAATTTTTTTGATTTTGATATTATTTAAAACATAACTATTTTCAGCTTTTGTTTTTAACCATTCACTCATTGCCACAAAATAGATTTTTTTGAAAAATTCTTTTTTAATTTTTTGAATTTTTTTTGACAATCTATTTTTTTCATATTTTTCAAACTCCATTGTATAATGTGAACCACCTGTAAATGGCCACATATCTCTCATAGTCCAAACTACTGGCTTATTTATTTTGGATATGGTTTTAAAGCTAATAAATCCATCTTTTAACCAATGTATATGAATTATATCTGCATTTTTAACTTCCTTTAATTTCGATATATCGTGTCCAATTAGTCCAAAGGTAAATGTAGATCTTTTAGATGGAAGCACAATAAATTTCATTAATTTTTCCAGAATTACAAAAATTTTGCTAAGTATTTTTTTTTCAATAGATCTGTTGATATTTATTATATTTTCATCGTCATAATTTGTTAAAGTTTTATCTGAGATGATTTCATCATTTAATATTTTTGAGTCTACTCCAAGGTTTTTAAGAGCTTTATGTAAAATATATGCACCTTTGAAAGCGCCACTTTCTAAGTTTCCTCCTACAACGTGTAATATCTTCATTTTAATTTAAAAACTAAATTTAAGATACTGATGCTTTAAAATAGTCCTCATAGATTCTCTTTGAAATAATTATTACTTCAAAAATTATTGAAAATGAAATTGTCGACAAAATTGTAGAATAAAAAAAGGGCAGAGCAAAAATGTAACAAGCCATTAATCCAGTTATTGAATTGGCATAAATATCTGATAATAACCACACACCAAAGTTAGACAATACAAAAAAAATAGAGGCGCCAAAAAGTACGCCTACAACTCTGGAAAATATACCAGATGATAAATAATTTGTTATTAAACCAATAAGTATTACTGATCCCCAAGTGAATAAAATGGTATTATGAAAACCAAAATAAAGATCAGTTATTGCAAAACTCATAACAACTATAGGTATAAATTTTAAACCAAATATGATTGGTACATAAAAACTTAAGGCTATAAGACTTGTAAAATTAGGGGGATGAGGAATAAATCTACTAGCAGAAAGAATAAACAAAATTGCTACTGATATTTTTAAATAATTTGCCATCTTAAAATGTAAATATATTAAATAATTACTATTTTTACAATCTAATAAGTTTTTCTAAGACCAAAATTTAATGATCTGCCCATCGAAGAATACATAAAGGCTTGCTCATAATTATTATTAAATACATTATCTACATCGAAATATAGAACAGCATTATTTAAAAGGTTATATTTAAGCCCATAATTTACTAAAAAATAATCATCTAATATTACGTCCGCAAAACTATTATTTCCATTACCATAGTCTCTTGTTTCTCCTGAATATTTTAACGATAATATGTTTTTAAAATTTCTATTTGTATCGAAATTAAATTTTATATTTGAAGAGTGTCTTGGAACTCTTACCATTGCTTGGTCAATGCAACTGGTGCTTCCAACATTAGGATCGTCGCAATCAGCACCATCATACGTATCACTGTAATTATAATTTAAAGAAACATTAAAATTTTTAGATTTGTTAAAAATTACATCTATTTCAATTCCTTTACTCTCAATTTCTGCAGTAGAGTTTTTTACTTTCCAACCATGAGATTGCCATCCTTCAAGAGCATCATCATATTTGATTTTATATATTGAGAAAATTAAATTTGTGTCAATTTTAGTAAAATTAGTTTCATAACCTATGTCAAAACTTTTACTTTTTTCAGGTTTTAAATCCTCTTTTTTAGTTACCGTAGTTCCATAAAAATATTCGTAAAGTGTTGGAAATCTTAAGCCAGTCCCATAACTTGATCTAATTTTAGTATTATTATCAAGTTTATAAGCAAAAGTAATTCTCCCAGAATTATGTGCACCGGCTGTAGTATGATCGTCACGTCTAATTCCAAAAGTGCTATATATATTTTCTGAAGGTCGCATTTGTAAATCTAAGAATTGAGAATATATGGCCTCATCACTTTCTAAATAATCCGTAGGCCAATCTTTTTGAAATTTAGCTCTATCAAATTCGTTTTCTAAACCATAAACAAATCTAGTATCTAGGCTTAAATTATATTCGCCTAAAAAATTGAAAGAGTCTCTATAACCGTAATAATTTTTGGAATTATTTAAATAATTTTTTGTTGCTCTCTCTATACCAGTATAATTGTATGAAAATGTATTTTTTGACTTATCTTTTTTTGAAATTAGCATCAAATTGTATGATATTTCATCGTCATCTGTTGAATTATTTAAGTCTGTTCTACCGGATGTTACCTCGTCATAATTTAAGAATGAGTCGCTATATCTTAAACTTCCCTTTAAACTATTATTATCATTTAATTGATATGAGTAATTAGCAATTAAACTTTCGTTTTTGTAACTGTCATCATCATTGGTTCCATCTTCATCATTCATGGCTGAAATCCCATTTGTGTCAAATTTGTTAACGCCTAAATAATAACTGTGATTTCCGTAATAATCCCCAATTGAAAAATCAATATTTCTTGTGCCATTTGATCCTGTGCTTACATTAACTTTTTTTTCTTTTGATTTACCTTTTTTTGTAAAAATATTGATCACACCACCAATAGCACCACTTCCATAAATTGAACTATTTGATCCTCTCAGAATTTCAACGTTCTCTATTGAATTTGTCATTATATTTGAAAAATAAAATGAATTATCACTCGTAGATGGATCTGACATCTTAACTCCATCAATATAAACTGTAGAATATCTTTTTGGTAAGCCTCTGAGCTGTATACCAGTAACAGTTCCATAACCACCTGACCTAAAATAATTCATTCCTGTTGAATTATCATTCAATACCTCTCCTAAAAAAAATTTACCAGACTCTTGAATTTCTTGACTACTAATCGATGTAACTGAAGTTCCTACAGAACTGTAAGATTGATTTGTCTTACTCGGAGCTATCACAATAACAGGTATATCATCTGCAATAACAATTGATCCTAACGACAATTTTAATAAAAAAAGTAAAAAAAATAAAATTTTTTTTTTCATAACAAAAACATCTCCAAAATACTTATGCCTCTGTTAATTTTTCATTGTAGAACTAGACTTTTCCTGGCCTTCATTCAACAGTGGACTATATTGGATGGCACTCCGACTTTACGGTTGCAGGTACAGCTGACTAAATGTCAATTCCCCATCACGATTCAATACAAGAATTATTTACTAATTTATAAAAAAAATGTCAATTGTTAAATATACAAATGATATTTAATTAATTTTTTTCCAGATAATATTTTTATTAGAAGTAAAACTACCATAACAAAAACATCTGGAAACATCATTTTTTATCTCTTCAACATTATGGTAGGAAATTGGGTTCGATAAAAAAACTATTAATTTTCCAGCTTCAGGTCTAATTCTTCTATCAACACTTACACTGGAGCCCTCTGGATGGAGCACATCTAATCCAAAATTTTTATTTTTCTTATAAACTTCAAATTTTCCTCCATCTTCTTCTTTTAGAGAATTAAAGTATAATAAAAAAGTTAAAAATCTAGTATCATTATCTCTGTGAGTATGCATTGCATAACCCTTTTTAGCTATAGAGAAATGAAGGTCAAAATAATAATAATTTAAAAATTTTTCTAAAAATTTAGTTTTAATAAAATTGAAAGTTTTTAATATAATATTCTTACCATGAATACTTTCTTTATATTTAAACAGATTTTTTTTAAACCTTTTTGGTTTATTTTCCATTATAAAGTTATTCTTTGATTTATTTGAAACTTTTTCTAATTCTGCAACTAAGAAATTATATTGTTCTTCATTATTAAAAAAATTGTAGAGATCTTCAAAAACCTTAGTTTGTTTTAAAAGATCCTTAAAACTTTGACTTCCTTTTCTAATATTACTTCTATTTAATCTTACAAATTCATCGTATTTTGTGTTTTTTAGAACCTCAGTAGCTGAATTACACTCTGCTTGATCCAAAAAATTTGGAATTTCTAAAACTGGGAAAGGATCATGATAAGATTTATAATTAAGTAGTCTCTCTTTTTTTAACATAAATAAAAATGTTAATTCATTTCATCTTTAAAATAAGATGTTTCTGTGCTCAATTCTGCATCACTACCAGGCACACAAACATTTGGATTGTTGAGTTCATCAAAGTCTATTCCTCCATGAGGATCAGCGTCTGGTTTGGGCATATATTTTTCTAAATATTCAGCTTTTAGCTCTGCAAAAATTCTATTTCCCTCAGCATCATTTTTTTCAGCTCTTTCAATTTCCTTCCATCTGTTTTTTGGAAATTTAACGTACATAGAGAAACATTTTCTTACTTCTTCTATTTCATGAGGGGGATATTGAGGCATATTTAATTGAGACTCAGCTGTTAAACATTTCGTAATAGTCTCATGATTAATTAATCCTAAATCTTCACACATTTTTCTTAATGGAGTGCCATGAAATGGCACAAAAGAGTAAATACTTGTATTTGTTGCATCTATATGTCTGTTTAACTCAATAGTGTCAAAAGCTAATTTTTTCGTCTCAGTTGGAAATCCTGTAATATTATTTGTACTAAATTGAATATCTAATTTTTTAGGTATTTTTAATTTTTCTATTATATCTTTATTTTTCCATCTTCTGTCCAAAATTCTTGCTCTAAATTCCTCATTTCCGTGCTCTACTCCAAATGAAATTCTATGTAATCCAACTTTCTTTAATTTAGTCATGTTATCTTCTGTAATTGTTTCTGGTCTCGTCTGCATCCAGAAAGGTAAATTTATTTCAGAGTACATTTCACAAAATTCGTCAAGTTCTTTTTTACTCATTCCTAAAAAAGTATCAGCCCAGAAGTAATTATATTCAACTTTGTGTTTATCTTTAAAATGTTTAAGTTCATTGTAAACTAAATCCATTCTTTTTTTTCTATAATAACTGTGACCTAATCCTTTATAAAAAGCCATTTGATCAGGTGAATTACAAAATCTACAGGTAAATGGGCAACCCCTTATCGTCTCAATTGGAATCATCTTATATACTTTACCTGCCATTGGTCTGTACAATCTGTTTTCCTCGAATTGGGAAATATCAATAATTGGGTTTTCGTTAATATCTACAGGTTTGCTTATTGGATTTTTTTTTAATTACATTTCTATTTTTTAAGTACTCTGGCCCAATAGTTTTCACCCAGCAGTTTGTCACATCATCATAATTTTGATTATTTTTAATTTTTTTACATAAATCAATCATAGCGTTTTCGCCTTCACCAACACAAACTATATCCACAAGTTCTTCTTTTATACATAAATCTGGAGCAAAAGTAGGAAAAACTCCTCCAGCAATTACTGGGACATTATTTTTAATTTTATAATCTTTAATTTCACTTAAAACTCTCATTCCAAGTTCCCACATATCTTCAGTAGAAGAAATAGCTATTAAATCTGGTTTAAAATTATATGTTTTATCTTTAATGTCCTGTTTCCAATCAGTATTTTTTAATCTAATACCTTTGCTTTCCATCGAGTAAGGGGCAACATTTAATTTTTCCATCTTACTACCATCGGAGTCAATTCCATGATCAACAGAATAATAAGTGGTATCAAAAATATCTATATTATGACCTTCTTTTTTTAAAATAGAGGTGAACATAGCAATTGCAGGAGGCAACATGTTCATTCCAAAAGTATTTGGATAAATAAATAATACGTTTATACCTTTTTCATTTTTAATCATAACAAACAAAATTTATAGTAGTTCCCCTGACCATTTTTGAACTTTACCATATTTTACCATTTCATCGTCAACTGAAATGATCCTTTTTTTAAAAAAATTTTTCAATCTACTTATCATAAATCTTTCAACTCTACAACGCGATGTATTTCTAAATTTATTTTGTAGAGATTTTTTCCCTTCTTTTATCAATCTTTTACTTCTTTCAGAAACATAACCGTATGAGTCTTTAGATGTGTAAAAATGACCCCCCTCAACAAGACCTATTCCAGACACAATGATTTTTGCATCAGGGTGTTCATATAAAGCTAAAAGAAAACTATAAAAGCCTGTAGCCACTCCCCAAAAACCTCTATATGTTAAACACGCATAAGTATGTTTTATTAACTCAAAAAAACTTGTTTCGTAAAAAAGAATTTCACCAAGTAAAATATCAAGTACACCAAATTTATAAAATCTAGATTGAAAATTTAATTGTTCTTTGCTGCTTAGAAATTCTAATTTACAATCCTTTAGTTCACTAGGCAAATCTATACTTCCAGATCTACAATATAATCTATATGGTCTTGAATTAATTACTCGTGATTTGACGTTTTGGTTCTCTGAAAACTCTTTTGAACCTATTAATGCTGTATGTTTGATACCAGGATATTTTTTTTTGTATTCAACTGCTCTTTCTGCAGCACCATTCGCTGAATATATATGTTCAACTTTTGTATCAGGTAATCTGGAGTCTGGTTTAGATCCTAATACCAATATATACTTTTGTTCTTTGATCACTTAATTTTCTTTCTTTTGCTAAGAATTAACTTTTCTGCTTTTTTTATATCTTTGACCTCATCAACAGCGACTGAATTTGATTGAAGTTTTATCATTTTTATTTTTACTCCTAAATCAAAAAATCTCAATATTTCAATATCCTCAATATTTTCAGTAATACTTTTTTTCTTTTGGGCATAAAATTTATTTAGTTCATTTTTATTAAAAGCATAAATACAAACTTGTTTTAAAAAGTTAAAATTTTTAATTTTTTTTTTAGATCCAGGAATCAAGTTTCTTGAAATATAAATTAATTCTTGTTGTTTATTTACAACTACTTTTGGAATATTTTTGCTTAATGGGTTTTCAAATTTATTTATTTTATCATATCCACAAATAACATGACTTGGATATTTTATTTTGGCTTGAATGATTTTTTTAATATCTCTAAAATCTATTGTTGGTTCATCCCCCTGAACATTAATATAAATTTTAGAATTGATTTTTTGAGCAGCCTCTGCAACCCTATCTGTTCCTGTCAAACATTTTGATGAAGTCATAATTACATTGTATTTTTCTCTCTCAACTAATTTTGCTATTTTTTTGTGATCTGTAGCAATATATAAAAATTCTTTTTTTACAACTTTCGAACAAATATCTGCTACTCTTAAAATCATTTCTCGATTTAAAATTTTAACTAATGGCTTACCCTTATATCTACTCGATCCATACCTGGCTGGTATAATAATTACAGTTTTCATTTTTTTAATTAAAATTTGCATAAACAGATGAAGATTTAATTTTGTAACGTGTTGGTGTTATTGAAATTAAATCAGATCTGTTTTTTGTAGATAAATAAAGTTTTAGTGTTTCATCCATTTCATGTCTTCGCGGATCATCCATTGGATAGCCATCAAGACCAGATACATAAATTGTTTTTGATTTTCCACTATTTGCAATAGACAAAGCATAAACAATTGTTAGCGAATTAGGAGTTATCGAAGATTTTTCACCAAAAGAAAATTTCCCAGCTTGTACTTCTAATCCATAATTCAATATTTTTAATTTTTTAAACTCTTTTTTTTGATTAGCTGGTAATCTATCAAATGGTAAAACTAATGGTTGATGAATTTTTTTAAATAAACTCATGTCTGACATTACTCTAAGAGTATGACATGAAACTCTTAAGTTAATTAATTTTTCCTGTATAGTTTTTTCTGTATTAAGAGCTATAACAAATGGTTTATTTTTCTTTATAAAATTTTCAATTGCTTTTGCATGTTTAGATGAGCTAGGACCTGAACCTATAATTAAAACATCTTTTCCTTTAATTAAATTTAATGGCTTCCAAGTTCCTCTGGTTTTTCCTTTATATATTTTATTTCCTGTTTCTATAAGATTTCTGTTAAAATTTTTACCCTCTCCCTCTTTTAAATTATCTATCGCTGATAGCATCTCAGCAGGCTCCAATTTGAGGTCATTTAACATGCTTTGAATAAATGTTGGATGTATTCTATGTTGACCTGCAAGATAATAATAGGGATTTGTTCCCCATTTATATTTATTTTTCATTGGAGCAAATCTTTTTTCAATTAGTTTGAGTAAAAGAGAAATGTCAGAGTTTTTACTTAAATTTTTTGAAAATTGCATTAAAGCAAATTCGGTTTGAATGTTGCCAGCTCCTCTGCCCATACCAGTTACAGTGCTGTCAATCCAGTTAATACCATTTTCAAAAGCTGCTACACCATTAATTAACGCTCTACTCATATTATCATGAGCATGAAAACCTATATCTTTTTTCCAATTTTTTTTAATCAAATTTGCAAGATGGATTATATTATGGGGTTCTAAATTACCCAAACTGTCAGCAAAATAAAATAAATCTAATTTAGATTTTGATAAAAATTTTAGCACATCTTCAATTTCTTTATCTTTAATTTCTGATATTTGCATAAGATTAATTGCAGTAATAATATTCCTCTTATTTAATTTATTGCAAATAGGAACAATTTTTTTCACCTCATTTAAATGACAAGCAAATCTCACAAAGGAAATCTTTTTTTTTTTTGAAAATTCTAAAAAATTTTTATCTATCTGGGCATTTGATAAGTTATTTGAAATGATATCTTTTGCATTAATCATTATTCCAATCTTTAGATCTTTTGGAATATTTAAGGTTTCTAAAAAAGAAGGTGTTGTATATGCGCAGGGACCCAAATAGATATCTTTTTTTAAAAATCTAAAACCTAGTTCGACATATTCGATTTTTGCTGCAGACATAGCCTGCAAATAATCCTCGATTAACTCTTTTGAAAAATCCCAACTATTATAGTATCCCCCATCTCTTAATGTACAATCTAAAATTTTTAACTCATTTTTTTTCATTATTAAGCTACAGGATACTATATTTTTTAAATAAAAATATCATTTTAAACAAAATTTTTTAATTTTTTATAAAAAATCGAGTTTTTTATATTGTTTTCAAAAATAGAAATTAAATTGTTAAATAATATGTTGTAAGTAAAATAAGAAAATCCTGGGGTTGCTCCTAAAAAATAATTACATAAATTTTTTTCTTTTTTGCATTCTTTTGTAAAAACAGTTTTCAAGTGTAGGCTATTCTCAATAACATATATTAATTTCCTTGATAATCTTTTTATTTCTTCTTTATTGAATTTTAACTCATTTAAATTTAATAAAAATTCAAAATACTGTTTTTTTGTTTTTGCATTAAACACAATACCACAATCAGTATATGGAGCTGATCCACAGATAACTACTTTTTTTCCTTCAGATGCCGCCTCCATGCCAATCGTTCCTCTACCAGTTACAACAAAATCAATATTTTTTATTAAGTCGTTTATGGAAACGTTCTCTGGACAAATTATAATATTTTTCTTTTTAAATTTTTTAATATTTTCCTCAAAAATTTTGTTTTCATCTAACTCTCTTGAATTATTATGCCTCTTAAATATCCATAAATTTTTAGAGTCATTTTTGTAAACAAATTTTAAAGTTTGAATAAATTGTTCATAATAATCTCTAAAAACAAAATTACCCGCTCCATGGGGAGCATCAGCAAGTGCGTGGCTAGCAAACAATATCTTTCTTTTTTTAATCTTTTTTAAATCATTTACAAATTTTGCACTTTTCCTATTATTTTTGTTAGCTCTAAGATAATCTAATTGAGTATAATGATTTTCACTTTTAAGTTTTTTTCTTAAATTATAAAAAAAGTTTATTTTTTTATTAGAAACTTTTTTTGTTATATTTAATAATTGTTTTTTACTTAAAACACCTATTCCTTTTTTAAAATAATCACTTTGATATGAAATAATACTAGCTCCGTATTTATTAACTCTAAAAAAACATAAATTTTTAATTTTTAATTTTGTTGCAATTCTTAAGGACAATCCATGATTTCTTGAACCAGTTTCAGTTGCTACTATAAGAATTTTAATTTTGTTATTTATTAAATAATTTTTAATAATTAAAAAACGAAAAATACATGTAAACAAAATTTTAATAAAATGTTTATCAATTTTTGGATCAATAAATCTTTTTTCATATCTAATGTAAGTGTCATATATTAGATCTCCAATATAAATTTGGTGTATATTAAAATTTTTTACAAACCAATTAAAATCAATTTTTTTTATATTTATAATTGCAAGGAGAGAATAAAAGCACGTCAAAAATAGGTATTGTGGATAAAAAAAAATTTTTTTAAAACTATAGCCACTCAGAAATTTATTAAAACCAAGTTTTTTATAAATTCTGATTATGAAAGAATTTTGTTTTTGGTCGGATAAGATGATCGTATTCATCTTATATTTTTCCGATAAGACTAAAGATAAAACTGAATGATGAAAAAAATGATCAACTCTCTCTCTATCAACAAATAAAATATTATTTTTAAATTTTTTTTTTTCTGAATAAAATTTGAATTTCGAAGAAAAAAATTTTTTTAAGTTCGCGCTATTAATTTTTTGTTCTATAAAATCCTGCATGAATTTATTTACATCATATTAAATAATAAAAAAATTAATTAATTTGTTTAAAAATA
>MDTC01096317.1_pt1 | contig 11869 bp, 8 predicted proteins | sample 811181 | NCBI WGS metagenome assembly MDTC01 (sample SAMN05326644, study PRJNA326480) | marine metagenome | isolation source: seawater | place: Pacific Ocean: North | collected 2011
CAAGGGTCAATTTGCCCGCGCCGTCCTGAAGCGTACCAATTAAATTATCACCAAAATCCAATCGCGTCTGCAATATTGATGCGCTAGAACCTAGAGTTGACGCATTTGAACGTAACTCGGTGATAGCACTATTCACTGCCGTGATTGCAGTATCGATTGCAGTGGTGTCGGCAAAGTCATTGGTAGCATTGGCGATATTCAAGCCCGTAGATGCTGTCGTCGAGTCGAGACCCGAAATAGTCAGAGTGCTTGATGCATCTTCGTTAAAGTCGATGATGAGGTTATCAGCAGAAGCCTTAACTAAATTGGTGCCATTAAAACTTGCATCATTCGCCAAATCATCAATCTGACTTAAAATATCGTTAAATTGCACAGCCAAAGTAGACTGTTCCGAGGTGTCACCAGTAGCCTTAGCATTGTTTGCAAGGCCTTTGGCTTGCTCAACTAATTCCGTAATAGCGTCAAGACCGTCGATCGCAGCCGCAACGGCCGAAATCCCCAAGTCAACATCATTACGTAAAGCCGCAAAATCATCCGCGCGGTTGTTTAACGCCCCCGCGGTGAAAAATGCACTGGCTCCGTCTATTGGTGAACCAACTGCTAGTCCAGAGGCAAGACGATCTTGGGTCTTGCTAACAAGTGAAGAAGTGCGTTGCAGTTGCAAAAGGTTCGAACGCACAGCTGACGTAAGCGTAATATCATTACTCATTTTTTGCTCCTTTTCTAGGACTTTTCAGCCGCTTTCTGCGACCGTCGAACACCCCAAGCCGGTTTCTCCATTTCAGGGCACTATTCAAAATTTGAACAGTAAAGTTCGAAGGTGATGACGCAACAGATGTGCCACAACCTTGTCTTACAAGTAATTGGGAGTAAGAACCTGATTTAGCTTCATTATTTTTGACCGCTGCAATTAAGATTTACACGACGCGGCAAAATATTCCTAAAAAAACGGCAAAATGTGCCCACCGGGCGGAATAATCTGCCCGGTAGTTTTATCCTCGAGTGGTTAACGCATTCCAGTTGGAAATAATAATTAACCGAACAAGGCTAATACCGCTCTCTCACTTTGCGAGGCCAATGCCAGAGAATTAAGCCCGAGCTGTTGTCGCGTTTGAAGCGATAAAAGATTAGCACCCTCTTCATTTAGGTCTGCCAATGTTAGTGTGCCGGAACCCTCCAAAAGGGTGTTTGCTAGGTCTTCAGTAAAACTTAACCTCGTTCGCAAAATAGAGTTGTTTGAGCCAAGCGTTGCTGCGTTCCCTCTTAATTCAACAAGAGCACTATTAATCGCTGTCAAAGCAGTATCTATCGCAGCGCTATCAGCAAAGTCATTTGTAGCATTAGCAACGTTCAAACCGGTTGATGCAGTTGTAGAGTCGAGACCGCTAACCGTTATTGTATTACTGCTATCTTCATTAAAATCGATCACTAAATTGTCCGGCGTTCCCTTGATGAGATTAATACCATTGAAACTGGCATCATTTGTCAAATCATCAAGCTGAGTAAGAATATCATTGAACTGCACGGCTAAAGTTGATCGTTCGTTGGTATCACCGGTAGCAGCTGCATTGTTAGCCAAACCCTTAGCAGTACCCATAAGTTCGGTAATTGCCTCAATGCCTTGTAAGCCGGCCGTAACCGTACTTATGCCTAGCTCAATATTATCTTTTATCCGCGACAAATCATCTGCACGAAAATTCAATGATCGCGCAATAAAAAAAGCTGTCGCATCGTCTTGGGCGCTATTAACCTTTAAACCAGTAGCTAACCGTTCTTGAGTAATATCGGTTAGTCCAGCAGTTCGTTGAAGTGTCAGCAGGTTAGACCTAACTGCCACGGATAGGTTGATCTTATCTACCATCTGTCATGTCCTTTCTGACTTTGACAATGGCGCTATCTGGGGCGGTTGAACTTTTAGTCCTTATATCCACTGAAGCGCCAAACCTACACCCCATAAGCGCAACGGACATGCCAACAACCGATGGGCACTAAGCGCTTGTTTTATATAATTTTTTTTTACCAATTGCCATCCGCACCAATTGACGGCCGATTTCTACCGGGCAGTTCTTACCACTAATGGAACATATTACCCAGCTCGGGTATTTTCTATGAATTCAACTAATTTGAGCCTTATTCTAGCTATGTCCTGCGCATTCAAATCTATCGAAAATGGCAACCCCAGCACTCGATCCGCAATGTCGTTTGTAACCGACAACGCCGCTTTAGGTGATCTCTCGAAGGCAGGCTCGCGATGACATCCACGGCTCCACCACTGTCGAACCTCGATCCGCTGAGTTTGCATAAAAGCTTTTGCCTCCTCTACAGACGCCTCCCGCAAAATTACGTTAAAGGTTGACTTAGCAACATCTGTTTCCGAGCCAGGCGCTAATGTAATGCCGTCCAAATTAGACAACGCGTGACTATAATCAACAGCACGCTCTCGCAACCGACGCCGTAACTGAGGCCATGCGTCCAAGGCAGCATGGCCTACAGCTGCTGAATATTCACTCATCTTTCCATTAAAACCGGCACCCTCTGCCAACCGTTTCTCACGAAAACCAAAGTTACCATGCTGGAATAAAGCCTCGGCCTTATTGCGATCTCGACAAATAATAAGACCACCCTCACCGATACCTAGCGGTTTTGTGGCATGTAGACTAATCACAACGGGGCTCTGACCAGCTCGGGCACTATCTATCCCGGCTGCGGAGTCAATCACGACAGGAATACCTGTTTTAGCAGCAAGCTCATCCCATAACTCGATATCGAGAGGAGCGCCAAACGGAGCCACAGCTAAGATAGCCCTCACCGGCTGGTTCAAATCTTCGAGAGCTTCGAGCACCAATTTCTGGTCTAGGATCCAGCTCTTCGGCTCAACGTCCAGGAAAAATGGGGTAAGGCCAGCCGCTACGGCTGCATGCGCACTAGCAACAAAAGTAAAAGACGGCATTAAACATAATCCGCTTTCGCCCGCCGACGCCTCGCGCAATGCCATAGCCAATCCGAGTGTTCCGCTCGAGGTCATTACGATATTCTCATAGTCTACCGAAAACATATCGGCGAAACGTGACCGCAGGCGCTGCTCTAGTGGGCCATAATTACTGTACCAACGATTACTATCGATTTCTGCCAAATATGGCATGATCATGTCCGTCTGTGGCAAAGTTGGCCGCATTAAGGGAATATCATGATCCATTTTGATAAGTTCCCATTTCTTGTTGCCTTTGTTACATGTCTTGTTGCAAGTGTGCTGCCAGCGCTTTATGCACCTTACAAATGACAGGACCCCAATCACTCCTTGAGGTTTGACGGAAAATCCTTGCTGTTGGATACCACGGACTGTCTTCTCGCTCCAGCAGCCAACGCCAATCAGGGCCGTGAGGTATCATAATCCACACTGGTTTCCCCATACCCCCAACAAGGTGCGCAAGCGCAGTATCCACCGTAATAACTAAGTCAATGCTGGAGACAATTTCAGCTGTGTCTAGAAAATTTTTGAACCCGGTTCCAAATTCCTGCACACCAAATTTTTTTAGAGCTCTCTGGTCTTCGTCATCCAGCTCTGTCTGTAAACTTACAAACTCCACCGCTTCCTGATGAAATAATACTTCGAAATCAGACAACGAACATGATCGATGTCGCCCTTTCCTGTTTGTTTTGCTCCCACGCCACGCAACCCCAATTGTAAATTTCTCAAAATCAACCCTTGGGTTAGGAAGCGGCAAATAAGGTACCGCAGCCGGCACCGTTTCTAGTGTGGTACCAAATTTATCAGGAAGGCTCATCAGGGCGACGTGCAAATCAAACGAAGGCAGAATATTGCCGAGAGGAACCACAGTATTGAGCCAGGATATTTTCGCGAACAAAGGAACCAAAGAAGAAGGACATTCAAAAACTACGCGTGCACCTGCCTCCGCGAGCAGAGCACCGTAACGTACAAATTGTAATCCATCTCCAAGACCTTGTTCATGATATATAAGTACAGTTTTACCTACAACTGGCTCACCACTCCACTCAGCCGTATCAAATTCGCGTTTTTCTAAAAATGGAACTGCTGTCCAACGCCATTCATATTCGGCCCAACCAAGTTTATAATCACCATTCAACAGAAGCGCTAAAGAACGGGTCCAAGCTGCTTCTGCCATTGCTGGTTCAAGTGCAAGAGCCCTTTCGGCCGCCTTAAGAGCAAGCGTGATATTCTCCAAAGCTAATTCTGCTGTGGCAAGATTGGCATACGCGTCTGCATAATATGGATCGATTTCTATCACTCGATTATAACGAAGGCGTGCGTCTCCGGGCCGATCAAGCGCGTAATATGCATTTGCAAGATTATATTGGGCTTCTTTGCAAGTTTGGTCCAAGGATATAGCCCTTTCTCCATCTTGGACGGCTCCTTCTGGGTCATCAAAATCCAATCGAAGGCTACACCGATTGGCTCTAAAAATTGAGTTTTCTGGTTCCAGTCGACATGCTTCCAAATTAGCTTCTAATGCTTCCTCAATGAGGCCCAACTGTTGCAAAGCTATTGCATAATCGTTTTGCGCAACCGCATGGGATGGCAATATTTTTACAGCCCTACTCAACATGTCACGTGCGTCGGAGGCACGCCCTACACCAAGAAATACTCTACCCGCATTATAATACCCATCGGGCGAGTGCGGGGCTAAAGTAATTGCTTCTTCTAATTCAACTAGAGCATCCTTAGCTTGGTCACAGGCAGCTAATGCAATTCCATAATTTATTTTTACTGGAGCAAATCCTGGATTTAACTGGACGGCTTTTTTTAATAGCTCACATGCAGCTTTGGCATCCCCGCGGTCAAGAACAAGAGCACCTGCTAATTGAAGTGCTTCGGGATTTTCAGGACTTTCATCTAGGATATCGTTGTATATTTCAAAAGCCTCGTCGAGCCGACCTTCAAAGTGGTGCGAAAGCCCTTTTTTTAGCTTTTTATCAAAACACTTATCCATGACTTCATTGTAGTGTCCAAACGCAAAGAGTGATACAGGCTTTGCACATCACTGGTATACTGTCTAATATCAGATTATGACCTGCGTAGCTGTCATTCAGCCATACTTCATGCCTTATGCCGGATATTTCCGGCTCTTTGCAGCCGCAGACGAAGTGGTTTTGTATGATTGTGTTCAATTTCCACGTCGGGGACGGGTGCACCGCAATATTCTGCCAGATTCGCACGCTAATCCACGATGGCTACCCCTGCCGCTCCAAAAAGCTTACATGGGGGTAAGAATACAAGACCTTAGATTTGCCGAAGACGCCGAACAAAAAATGACACAACGCACTTCTCGATTCCCGTCGCTCTCTACAGCTCCGTGTGAATTAATGTCTCTGATACACCGCCCAGTTGGGAACGTCGTAGATTATCTGGAAGCTACATTGGAGGTGAGTTGTAAAATATTAGGTTTGCCCTTCAACACAACACGTTCCTCTTTACTTGAATTACCCCCCCATCTGACTGGTACACAGCGAATTATAGCCGTCGCCAAGTCATTGGGCGCGGACACATACCTAAATCTCTCCGGTGGACGAAGCCTTTACAACGATTCCACATTCCGAAAACAGGGCATCACATTAAAATTTTTAAACGAATGGCATGGGTCGAAATGGAGTATTTTGCAACACTTGGCACCAGAAGATCGGGCACTCATAGCGACAGACATTTGTGCTCAGTGCTAGTCCCGCGCCACCCTAAGGATGAATTCACTCAGTGCATTTACGTGGCACATGTCGCCAAATATGGAGTCAGAACGCTCAGCTACTCGCTCTAAGACATGCCTTTGGAAGTCACAATCTTTCGCAAATTGCACCGCGCGGCTGACATATTCTTCACCACTATAAACAACCGGCTCTTCAATATTCATCAATTGATAGAGTGCAGCAGTATAGCGCCCTCGCAGAAAACGGCCTGGCCACGTTACCATTGGCGTTCCAGCAGCAATCGCCTGCCAACTCGTATTTCCACCACCGAATGGGCGGGTATCAAGTGAAACATCGGATAATGATAGTACATTCATAAAATTCATATGGCTCATGGCCGGTAAAAACTGTACGCGATCCACGACGTCGGGAATGCTGCGTTCAAAGCGAGCTTGCAGTCTGTCCGAGAGGCCAGGAGTGAAACCGGCAGGTATTAATATATAACCTTTTGGGTCTGCTCGAAGGATTTCGCCCAACCAATTGTCCATCGCCGGATGAATTTTAAACAGGGTTTGACCACAGAAATAAAGCGATCCATTTTGTGGCAAGCCAAACTCTGCCCGCGACTTTAAATTTTTCGGGAGTTCAGGTCGATCGTAATAGGTAGGGGCACCAGGAAGCCGGACTAGGCATTCTGCGTAATGGGTATCTGCATCAATTGGTTCTTGTAACTCACTGCTTAGGTAATAATCGATGTTGGGCACCCCAACGGTATCTGGATGCCCCCCAAGCACACACTGCACTGGCGCTAGCCGAGCAAAACTGAGGAAATAGGTCAGCGGTTCCATCCCGATGTCGGTATAAATTAAAACATCAAGGCCAGTCTTCGCTATTATTTTACGAGCGTCCCCTAACCGAGGCGGCAAAATAATAGCTTGATCAACATCCTCTGCAATTGCCGACCAAAGCGGATCTGACCCTTTTGAGAAGGTAAATGCTGTAACATGAATATCCTCGCGCGGCATAAACCGCATTATTCCGTGAAAGCATCGACCCACGGAATTTAACTGCAACTGACGCGAAATAAATCCAACGCGTACCCTCGAATATTCATGACGCTTTTCACAGTGAGCCTTTCCCAAACCTGGACAGGCTTTGATGTAGAGGGCAGCCAGATGCTTTTGGGTGTCTTTGTTATTGGTGTCGTGATAAGAAATTAAAAAATTGCTGGCCCCAACCTCAACATATGGATCGACAAGATTGCAGTCCAACCTGGCCATTTCTTGAAGACTATCATCTAATTCTCTGCGAGCCGCATTCATCTCTTCAAGCGAAGACGCCACGACCGGTAGCAACGTGGAGAGACGAAATAGCAGCCCATCGTCATTTCCAAATTCCAGAGCCCTTCGCCAGGTGGCTTGCGCAGCTGGTATATTTCCAACCTTCGCGTCCAAGCTGCCTATATTTTTTAGAATTTGCTTGTTACTAGGCTCTAAACGAGCGGCTTCCTCTAATTTTTTACCTGCTTCGATGACATTTCTAGTTTCAACCAAGGCAAGCCCTAAATTGTTAAGGGTCTCGGCTGAGCTGGGCGTTAACTTTTCCGCTTGGCGGAGTATCCTCAGCGCTGTTTCCGGCTCACCTTGTTCGAGGAAAATTACACCAAGATTATTTAGTGCCCCCGCATGCTTGGGTGCTAGCCGTATGACCTCAGAAAACACTCTAGCAGCTGCCTCTACGCGCCCGAGCTCTCTCAGAGTAACCCCCTTGTTATGAAGCAAATTTGGATCGTCACGAGACAAGGAAAGTGCTTCTTCATAGGAATCAAGTGCAGCCAGAAAATGCCCGGTCTCTCTATATAAATTTCCAAGGTTAAAATGTCCCATCGATTGCTTTGGATCAAGGGCAAGGGCCTTTAGGAGAAAAACTTTAGCTGCTGCCGTATCCCCCATTTCGCGGGTTACAACACCAAGATTTATCAGGAGTGCGGGGTTCTTCGGATCTTCACTTTCAGCCCGTTTGAGCAATTCCAGTGCGGCTGATATCTCTCCAGATTTATGAGCCAAAACACCTAGCATCTGCAAGGCACCCGCGTGGCATGGATTAATAGTGATAATTTGCCTGTATATTTCCTTAGCCACATCAGACCTTCCGGCCTCATGATGCCGACGCGCAGAAAGATAGAGTGTATCCGTCTCAGTCACTGATTGATACCGACTGCAGAAATTTTATTAAATCTTCAATAACGCCCGTATCATTAAAAATTAATTCCGATCGCTCCAGAATTTTTGATGATATTTTTGAGCGTAATTCCTGTTTCTGTCCAAGATTTAAGGCAATATTAATATAATCTTCGGGTGAATCTGCAATACAATCGGATATTCCCATATGCTTATACAAAGCTTTTGCGCCAAGACCACGAATAAACTCACCGGGTAGAGTTACAACTGGAAGACCAAACCCAAAAGCTTGGTAATTGGTATTTCCCCCACCAAAGGGCCAAGTGTCCAAGATAACATCGCCAAGGCGCAGTATAGATAAAAAACCGTTCCAATCTGTTCGTTCCAAAACTATCACTCGATCAATTGCATTACCGAAAATCGGTCGCCAGCGGGAAATAAGTCTGCTAGTCAAGGTTGGTGGGTCCCCCTCAAAGATTACAAGTCGGCCATTAGTGTCGGCTTTGATGAGCCTCGCAAGCCACTGGTCCATATCCGGATGAATTTTAAACAAGCTCTGAGGGCACATGTATAAAGTCCGGTTTTCAGGCAAATTAGCCTCACGCCGTATGAGATTACCAGTCGTTTTCGGACGTTGGTAGCATGTCTGCACGCCTCCAAGCCGGATTAAGTGCTCAGTGTAATGATCCTGCGCTCTGCAGGGTTCAGCCTTGTCGCTGGATATATAATAATCGACAGTACTGACGCCACTTGTGACGGGGTGCCCCCAAAACACACATTGAATGGGCGCTAATCGTGAGAAGCTGAGGTAGTAGCTAAAAGGATCCATGCCGATGTCCGCATAAATCAAGATATTGAGATTCAATTCTGAGATAACCTTACGAGCGGACATTAAGTCGTGCGGCAGTGCAAGCGAATGCGCAACCTTATGCTTGAGCCTTTCCCATCCTTTATCTTCATCACCGGCAAGAGAAATAAGGACCACCTCAATTTCATCGCCTGCCCCATCGACTAATCCTTCAAGCAAACCTTCTAAAGTATATCCCACTGCGTGGCTTTTAAGGTAACGTGAGAAAAACCCAACACGGCGTCTTGAAGAAGCCGGCGCAATAGAATTAGAAATATAATTCAGTGATGGACATGCTTGACGCCAGAATTCGGATAACTTCTCCATAAGAGGCCGATCGTTTTTCCCATGATACGCTAAATAGAAATTCATAACCGGAACGCTCAACGGATCACCGCTGTATTTCAAGCGCTTTGCATGCAGTACGTCGAACCCCTCTTCAAAGCGCTGCCGCCATAGCCCAATATCCTCCGATGAGGATGGTATTGCTTGCATGAGTCCAGCTCGGGCTATGAAAAAATGGGGCTCTGGCCGCTCGCTTATTAACCGCGCAAGAATATCATCTGCCTCGTCAACCTTTCCTGTGCCAGCCAATGAGAGTGCCCAATTGTAGCGTGCATCTAAAAACCCTGGCCGCGCAGTCAAAGCAGCTTTAAATGCCGTCGTGGCCTCATCATAGCGCTTTTGCCGTTTTAGCAGATTACCAAGATTATTATGTGCTTCTGCAATGCCAGAATTAAGTTCTATTGCGGCCCGATAACTGGCCTCGGCCTCTACATCACGGCCTAACTTGACCAAAACCTTTCCACGATTTACCAAAATACTTACTGACTGTTCATCATGGGCAAGACCCTGATTTAGTACAACCAGTGCCTCTTCACACTGTCCAGACAAGTCCAATAGAACACCAAAGTTAGAGTATGCATCGACATATTCTGGATCACACTCAATAGCAGTTTGGTAATGCTTCGCCCCAGAACCTAAGTCTCCACATGCAACTGCCACAACTCCAGCATGTGTATGAAACATCGCCTGACCTGGTAAAAGTGTGATAGCGGAATCAATTTTTTCTGCCGCCTCTCTCAACCTCCCCTGGGCACGCAATGATAGACCGAGGAGATGCAAAGCATCGGGATCATTCGGGGCTTTTTGGAGCATCACCTCAAATGCTTTCTCAGCACTTTTATGATCCCCCATCTTTTGTAAAGCCAAAGCTCTCTGTAAATAGTCGTCAACCATTACCGAACAGTCTACCACTGTGACGTTATCTTTTGGCAAGAAGAGGATTTGCGCAATAATATCTCAATGCTTTAGGTATATAGAATGAAAAAACTAATCATCTTTGGAATCGGCCAGATTTCTGAAGTAGCGCATTACTTCTTTAGGGAGGATAGTGAGTACGAGATTGCAGGCTTCACAGCAAACAGCAGTTTCATCAACCGTGAATTACATTTGGGTTTGCCGATAATCCCTTTTGAAGACATTCTTGAAAGATGTCCACCCGATGAATTTAAAATGTTTATTGCGGTGGGGTATGAAAAGATGAACTTGGCACGACGCGGCAAGCTCGAATCAGCTCGAGCGTTAGGATACGACATAGCTCATTACGTTTCCAGCCGTGCTTTCGTACCGAATAATTTCAAGGCACGGGATAATTTATTCCTACTCGAAAATAACAATGTTCAACCATATGCAACCATCGGTGAAAACGTAACACTGTGGAGTGGCAATCACATTGGGCACCACTCCGTCATAGAAAATGATGTGTTCGTTTCAAGCCAAGTTGTTATTTCTGGATCCGTAAGGGTAGGTCGGGCGAGTTTTCTTGGGGTAAATGCGACTATAGGCGACAATATTTCGGTAGGTGCTGAGAATATCATCGGCGCAGGGTCCCTAATAATGAAAGATACCGATGACAAGGCAATTTTCAAGGCAGATCCAACTTACAGGTCTCGTATTACAAGCGACCGCCTGAGATCATTCTAATGCCGTGGCGTGGCTTGGGACATATTTTTACTGCAAATGGCCAGCGTGCTTGGATGCAAAGCCACTGCTCAATGCCTTTCGCTGAACCTCTTGCCGGCACATACTGTCGGATTTGGTTTACAGCTCGGAATAAAAATAATCACTCGCATGTGGCTTGGCTTGAAATTGATCTACGAGAGCCTGGCAAAATTTTGGCACTGTCCCAACATCCAGCACTCGCGCCGGGTTTTCCAAGTACATTTGACGAACTTGGAGTAATGGGTTCATGGATTGTCAAGAAAGGCACCCAAAATTGGCACTATTACGTAGGTTGGAGTGACGGCGGCGCCAAGCCTTTTCATGTAGCAATTGGCCTTGCAACCCAAAATGGAAATCAACTTTGTCGTCTCTCTTCGTTGCCAATACTCGACCGGAGTGCGGCTGACCCTTATTTTGTATCAACACCTTGCGTCATCAAAATAGGAGCCTCATGGCATCTTTGGTATCTTTCTGGCACTGGATGGTCAACCACTCCGCCCGCCAAAGCACGATATAAAATTGCCCATGCTACCAGTAAAGATGGGGTAATCTGGAATCCAGATACAAACACCCGTTTCGAACCTACAAATGAAGATGAAACTGCTTGTGCTCGGCCCTCTGTAATATTTGAGAAGGGAGTATTTCATATGTGGTTCTCTGTTCGAGGCGACACTTCCCCCTATCGCCTGGCGTACGCAGAATCTTCGGACGGCCAGCAATGGAGCCGAAAAGATAACGAAGTTGCATTCAAAAATTCACCTGGAAAATGGGAAAATGAGATGCGTGCTTACCCGCACGTCTTCGACCAAGCTGGCAGCCGTTGGATGGTAACGGCGGGCAATGGCTTCGGCAGAGGGGGAATGGGATTGGCAATTCTCGAAAATTCTTAGTTCTTATCAAAAAATCGATTTAACAAATGAACATCTGGGAAATTGTCATCAATCAAATCAAATTGTGGTTTATAAATATAGGGATTAGGAAATCCTCGCGTTACAAAGGTGGGTTCCAGCATATTATTGTATCGAAAGCTAGCCGCCCAGCGCACCCCTGCACCCTTAGATCTCCCAGTTCGGTGAGCCATGAACATTGAGAACGCAACAACGTCTCCGGGATGAGCAATCACCTGTGTAAAAGGAACTCCAGCGAGCTTTTCTTCTGATATCGCATTTCCAAACTCGTG
>MDTC01001549.1_pt1 | contig 11868 bp, 21 predicted proteins | sample 811181 | NCBI WGS metagenome assembly MDTC01 (sample SAMN05326644, study PRJNA326480) | marine metagenome | isolation source: seawater | place: Pacific Ocean: North | collected 2011
CCCATAGACTTATCCATTTTCATATCGCCCATAGACTTATCCATTTTCATATTCATGCCCATTCCTGACATGTTTTTCATGTTACTATCCATTGAATATAGAAAAGACCAGCCTGCAGCTGCAACGCTTAGAACGCCAAATAAAATAATAAGCCTTTGAATTTTTGAAAGATCCGCTGTCATAATGCCCCCGTATTTATCCTTATTAGTAATTGCTTATATACGTTTAAAGCAATTGACAATTATATTAAGAATGCTATTTTAACAGAAAAGAAACTATTCCCAAGGGGGTAAATGTGGCAGATTGGAACTTAAAGGGTAACTACTTCGAATCATGTAACTGTGATTTAGTATGCCCATGTATTTTTCTTCAACCACCAACAGAAGGTTTTTGTGAAGCTCAGGTAGGGTGGCATATTGAGGAAGGTCATTTAGACGGTGTAGATTTAAGTGGCAGAAAAGTTGGTGTTTGGTTGCATGCACCTTGTGAAGGTGACACAAAGAATCTTACCGATGGTGGCTGGAAGCTAGCTTTATATGTTGATGATGAAGCTACAGATGAACAGTTTGATGCAATTACTCAACTTTGGAGTGGTAACCACGGCGGTCATTTAGCAGTTATTGCAAGTCTAGTTGGCGAAGTAATGAGTGCAGAAAAAGCACCGATCACAATTGAATTTACCGAAAAAAGTAGAAAACTAGTTATTGGTGATGTAGGTCATCAAGAACTTGAAGCAGTTGATGGCATGGACGGTGGCCCAGTATTAGTTAAAAATATGCCACTAGCCGTTGCACCACCTTTTGATATTCAAGTATTCAAGTCCGTAAAAAATACATACACAGGAAATGGAAAGAACTTTTCGCAAACTAATAAAGTTGGCTTAGCTTCACCATTCTCATACGGACCGTAACGAATAATAATAATAATAAAATATGTTGAGCTCTGAGGCCGCAATAGCGGCCTTAATTTTTTTACATTATGAATAAATATAAAACTTTTTTGAGAAACGATATTCCAAGAAAACATAAAGTTTTAGGTAGTGTGATATATCCCCCATATCAAAAAGAAGCATCAGAAATTTTTCTGGGCATGGGTTGTTTTTGGGGTGCCGAAAAATTATTTTGGGATTTTGATGGCATCATTTCAACATCAGTCGGTTACGGTGAGGGTGAAACTGTTGAACCTACATATCAAGAAGTTTGTTCTGGAAAGACAAACCATATTGAACTAGTAAAATTAGTTTTTCAGGATGATCAAAACACATTAAAAAATATTTTAAAAGTTTTTTGGGAGTCGCATGATCCAACGCAAGGTAACAGACAAGGAAATGATATGGGGTCGCAATATCGCTCAGCCATTCTTACTACAACTGATGAACATCTTAAGGTAGTAAAAGCATCTTTAAATTCTTATCAAAAAAGGATTGAACCAAAGTTAATTACAACTGAGGTGAAAGAATGTGAAAGTTTTTATTATGCTGAAGATTATCATCAACAATATTTACACGATAACCCAAATGGTTATTGCATGCATTGGAATCTGGGAGTCAATTTTGAATTAAGTGATTTAGATTAAGGAAAGACAAATTCCGATCTACTGTCAGCACTTTTTTCAGGCCAAAAAGTTTTATCTGGATTTTCAGAAATTAACTGCTCACATTTTTCAAGAGCTTCTCCATAAGTCATTTCTTCATCCATTTTTCCAGTGTCAAAGTTATATTTATGTTTCCAAGCTATAATGTAGCCTGTATCATCGTTACGTTTTACTAAATTTTCTGACATAATACCTCGCTTTTCTATGCGTGTAATTATAAACTTATTTTGTGAGGCAAGCTAGTATGGTTTTAGATGAAAAAAGTGTAAAAAAAAATCCATTTGATCAATTTGATCTGTGGTTTAAAGATGCTTTAAAGTTGGATCTTAAAGACCCAAATGCTATGAATATAGCTACATCTACTAAAAGTGGAAAGCCATCAAGTAGGATGGTACTTTTGAAGGACTATAGTAAAAAAGGCTTCGTATTTTTTACCAACTATAATGGTAGAAAAGGAAAGGAAATAATTGCAAATCCTCATGTTGCTTTAAATATTTACTGGGAACCATATGAGCGACAGGTTCGTATAGAGGGTACAGCAAAAAAATTAAGCACCGCTGCTTCAAATAAATATTTTGCTTCAAGACCAAGATTAAGCCAACTGGGAGCGCACGCTTCTAATCAAAGTGAAGTAATTGAAAATTACGAAGTTTTGCTTGATAAAATTGAGTATTTCAAAAAAAAATTTAAGGGGAAAAGCATACCTAGACCTAAACACTGGGGAGGGTTTTGTGTGACTCCTGCAACTATAGAATTTTGGCAAGGACATAAGGGCAGGCTTCACGATAGATTAAAGTTTAGCAAAAAGAAAAATACATGGAAATTCGTTCGTCTTTCGCCATAGCTTATGAAAACTAAAGTTCTTTACAATGATTCATGTAATATCTGTAGAACAGAAATAAATCACTACAAAAAATTAAGTGAATCTAATCAATTTGAATGGATTGATGTATCAGATGGAAATGAGGCGTGTGATCTGACTAAACAAAGCCGAAACTCTCTTTATAGAAGATTACATGTGATTGAAAATAACGAAATCATTTCTGGAGCAAAAGCTTTTTTATATATATGGAAAAAAATTCCTCGATATAAACCCTTGTATTATATTTTAAAGCTACCAATCATTTTTACCCTGTTTCATTTCATATATGAGATGTTGGCTATATTACTCTATTACAAAAATAAAATTAAATGAAAGTTTATTCACTGAATGTTGCAAGCCCTGAAAAAGTAATTTTTAATAATAAAGAGTTAGTGACTAGTATTTTTAAAAAACCAGTTAACACTAAACTTTTTTTATCAAAAAATGGTTTAGAAAATGATAAACAGGCTGACCTGACATCGCACGGTGGAAAATATAAAGCATTATATGGGTACTCATATGAGCACTATAGTTATTGGGGTCAATTCTTAGAAAAAGATTTTTCTAAGGAGTACGGTTTAGTAGGTGAAAATCTAACTATTTCAACTTTTGATGAAAAAGAAGTTTATATTGGAGATGAATATAAAATAGGTGAGGCTATTGTAAAAGTTTCACAACCTAGAATCCCGTGTTTTAAACTAGGTATTAAAATGAACTCTCGAGGATTCGTGAAAGATTTTATTAACTCTAATAAACTTGGAGTTTATTTTCAGGTGATTAAAGAAGGTTATATTAAAAAGGACGATGACTTAGAAATACTTCATCATGCAAACCATAATGTCTCAATATTTAATGTTTCCAATTTATTATTTTTAGATACCACAAATTATTTGGAAATGAAGTCTTTACTTGATTTAAAAATACTTTCTCCGGAGGTAGAAGAAAAATTCCAATCCCGCTGTGTTAAAGCTGGAATATATGACGTATTATAATATTTTTAAGCTACCTCTTTAACAACTTAACAATTTCATCTACCTTTTCGTCATAAGAGTTTTTTCCAGTAAGTGACTCTTTAATACATTCATTGAGATGTTTTTTTAAAATCTTACCTTCAACCGTTGTTATTGAATTTTTGACAGCTTTGATCTGATTTAAAATATCTATACAGTATTGACCCTCATCGATCATTTTTTGAATACCTCTAATTTGGCCTTCAATTCTTCTGATACTTGCTAATTGCTCTTTGTGGCATGGGTGTTTATTCATATTATATATATAAAGGTATTATGTAAGTAAAAAAACTAGCAAACAAAAAGATTATAACTGAAAAATAATAAATCATTCGAGATTTTTTCCTTGTTTGCATGCACAGCTTTCCAAGTTCAATATCTGCAGGGCAAGGTAGCATCGAAGCTTTATAATTGAGGTATCCTGCAATGACAATCATGACAAGTGCAAAAATTGATATGCCTATCTTATATTTTGATATGGTAATTAAAAATGGAAAAACAGTAATGAGACTTGCAAAACTTGCTCCAGCACCAAGTAAAACAAAAATTGCAGGCAAGGCGCAACATATTAAAGTCGACGAAGAAGTCAATAAGGACAAAAAATTTATTGCTTTGTCATTCATAAACATAAATCATCAACTTATATATTGATAATTTCCATTTTTACAGCGTTTATTCCGTTCTCTAACATCTTTTCTTTAATATCGTCAAAAGATATTTTGTAGTCATTTTGGTAAGCAATCACAACTTTTCCATTTTTTAAATCAATCGATATTTTTTTAACATTTTCATCTTTTTTAAAGGTTTTAGAAACCCCTCTAGCACAAAAATCACAAACCATTCCTTTGACACTGACTACTGCAACTTGGCCTTCATCAAGACTTTTCAGGAATGCATCAAGTTTTTTTTGGTCTATATTTAATTTTTGTCCGTCAACAAAAGTCTGATCTCCTTTATGATCATGGTTCGAGTGATCGTGATGATCATGTGAACTCTTATTACTCTCACCTGCAAAGACAGAAAGTGAAATAAAGTAACATAATAAAATTAAATATCTCATGTTTTCCTCCTATAATTTAAAATCTATACATAAAGTGTGCTTCCCAATCGGTTTTGTTATATCCAAACTCTAACAAAGCCTCGCCTTTAAAAAATTTGAAAAATGGAAAGGCTGACCAAGAATCACTCAAACTATTTTTTTTCAGTTTAACCATTAGCCAAGTATGTAAATCCCCGTAGTCTCCTAAATAGGGTGCAATACCAGCTTGAATAAATTTTATCGAATAAGTTGTATTGGGTGTATTGACTTTCTTATATTCAAAACTTGTAAATATTCTGCGTGTCTCCCAATCTCCATTAAAACCGTAGAAAAAATCATCAATATCTTTTGATGATATACCTGATTGAAAATAAAGGTTTCTTTGAGAGGTCATAGTATTTCTTCGGTTCATTAAATAAGTAAATCTGCCATAAAGGTAATCGCTTTTAAAATGCTTATCACTAACAGTCTCAATACCAAAAGAATATTTATACGTAGGGGAGTAATGCACATACATTGAGTCTTTCATGTCATCGGTATATGCCATTGCAGTGATTCCTCCTGGATAAGACACTGGCCTTGCTTCAAGACTTAATGAAACAAAGATCATCAAAAAAGAAAAAGTTCTTATACCCATAGGGGGTATGCTATTACGACTTGAAAAATTAGTCAAATTAAGAAATATAACTTGAAAAGTGCTAGGATAACTTTATGAGACTTCTAATTTTCGTATCCATATTACTATCTGTAATGTATGCGACTAACCCTTCCACAAGTGACTTTTCGTCGTTTGTTGCTGATCATATAAGCGAGAAAGCCAGAGAGGAAGGAGCAAAAGAGGATCTTAGTAATTTAGCTGGCGGAATAGCATCTATGTATGTGAAAAAAAATGTGCAACGCACAAATTATTATTTGATCTCAACTTACTTTTTAGATATGTCACTATTTAGAGACTTTGGAAGGAAAGATTTAGAAGACATTTTTGTACTTGGTATTTTTAACTTTTTTTTACCGCTGAATTAAATGGTGCCCTGGGCAGGGGTCGAACCTGCAACCTTCCCCTTAGGAGGGGGACGCGCTATCCAGTTGTGCCACCAGGGCAATAAGTTTAAATAATAACATGTAAAAAATTTCTAAATTAATTTTTATCCCCTAATTTTTTTATATATAGTAATAGAAGTAAAATTAACAAGAGGCACGAGGTATGGAAGAAATAGATTATGAAAAGCTAATTGGGCAATGGCATAGAGACCGTAATTTAATTGATGGCAGTACAGATAAAGATCAATATATGAAACTTATTCAAGAAGCAGGAGAGCTTTCCGATAGCCTATGCAAAGGAAATGACATTAAAGACGACATCGGGGATATGATGGTGGTCTTAATTAATATAATGGTGAGAAATAATCTCACCATGGACGAATGCCTATCAGTTGCCTATAACGATATTAAAGATCGAAAAGGAAAAATGGTGGACGGTGTTTTTGTAAAAGAGGGTGATACCTGATATTTAATTAAACTGGTGTAACATCTTCAGCTGTAGGACCCTTTTCGCCTTCAGCAACCGAGAATTCAACTTTTTGATTCTCTTTTAATGTTTTATAACCATCGCCTTCAATTTTTATAGCTCGAAAATGAACAAAGACATCTTTACCATTTTCTCTTTGAATGAAACCGTAACCTTTTGAATCGTTAAACCATTTCACTGTTCCTGTTTCTCTATCTGACATATTTTCTCTCTATTTTGTTGATCAAAAAAATTAGCTAGCTAATTTTGTATTTTCGGGGCTAAAAGGTTTTAATCTTGTAAACTCGAATGTGAAGCATAACAGTATTCTCAATAACTTCAATCCTTAATTTAGATGACTCCTGAAGACCAAAAATTTAAAATGGTACCGCTGAACGGACTTGAACCGTTACTCCCTTGCGGGAATCAGATTTTGAGTCTGACGTGTCTACCAATTCCACCACAGCGGCATGAAGCAAGAATATCTTGCCAATTTTATAAGTTCAAGTAGAATACGGACTTTATTTCATTATAATAAAGTTATGGTAACAATTAGACTATCAAGAGGCGGAGCAAAGAAGAAACCATTTTATCATTTGGTTGCCACAGACTCGCGCAAAAGAAGAGGAAGTGGATATATTGAACGTCTAGGATATTTTAACCCAATGGCAACTGGCCAAGAAATTAAACTTCATGTCAACAAAGAAAGAGTAGATTACTGGATCTCTGTTGGCGCACAAACCTCAGAGAGAGTTGCTAAGCTTCTAAAAGAAGCAAGTTAACTTCTTTTGAATTTAGAAAATAAAATCCTTATTGCACAAGTATTAGCCCCTTTTGGTATCAAAGGTTGGTTAAAAATTAAGTCATTTACCGATCCGCACGAAAACATCTCAACTTATAAAAATTTTGAAATCCTTATTGACGATTGTTTAACAAAGATTGAAATTGAAAATATAACGTTTGAAAAAGATATTAAAATTAAAATTAAAGGAATTGAAGATCGAACAAGTGCTGAGCAATATGTAAAAAAAGAAATTTATATAGATCGAAATGAATTGCCTTCTCTTGGTGAAAATGAATACTATTGGCAAGATTTAATCGGCTTACAAGCTTTTACTGACAACAAAAAAAATATTGGAAAAGTCTCTAATCTTATCAGGACAGGGGCAAACGATGTTATTGTCATAACTGATAAAGAAGAAAAAGAGCTTTTAGTTCCATTTATTTTAGGTTCAGCTATTATTGAAATAGATCTTACTGAGAATTCATTGCTGGTCTCAAAAGATTATTTGGAGTAATCAATGAAAGTTATAGTAATCAGTATAATACCTGAAATTATAGAGTCCTACATAAACTATGGAGTTATTAAAAAAGCCATTGATAGAAAAATTATTGATATCGAAGTGATTAACGTTCGAAATTTTTCAGAAGATTCCTATATTGATGATAAGCCATATGGTGGTGGCGCAGGAATGGTAATAAAAGTTGAGCCATTAGTGAAGGCTACAAGATTTGCAAAAAGTAAGCTAAATAATCCAAAGTGTATTTATATGTCCCCTAAAGGAAAAACTTTTAACCAATCTTTGGCTAAACAATTTGAAAGTCTTAAAAATGATTTGGTTATAGTAGTTGGCAGATATCAAGGTGTAGATCAACGCTTCATTGATCTTGAGGTTGATGAAGAAATATCAGTAGGAGATTATATTTTATCTGGAGGTGAAGTTGCTGCATGTATTCTTATTGATGCCATAACAAGACTTATTCCAGGAACACTTGGAGACGCTGAATCTTTAAGTAACGAAACGTTTGAAAATGAGAGAATGGAAGCGCCGCAATATTCAAGGCCAGAAGATTTTGAGGGGAAAAAAGTTCCAAATATACTTTTAAGCGGAAATCACCAACAAATAGCAGAATGGCGAAAGAGCATGTCAAAATCCATAGATAAAAAAAAGGAAAATTAAAAAAAAGCTTTCATAATGCGCTCGCAGGATATATCATTACCATCCTTAGAGGGTTAAAAAATGAATATTCTAGAAGAATTCAATAAAAAACAACTTAAAGCTGATATTCCTGATTTTGCTCAGGGAGACGATGTAGTGGTTCAGGTAAAAGTTAAAGAAGGAGATAGAGTAAGACTTCAAGCTTATGAAGGTGTTGTTATAGCTATTAAAAATAGAGGACTTCATTCTTCATTCACTGTGAGAAAAATCTCACACGGAGAAGGTGTCGAAAGGGTTTTTCAAACACATAGTCCTTTGATTGAAAGCATCAAAGTTAAGAGAAAAGGTAAAGTAAGAAGGTCTAAATTATACTATCTAAGAGGATTAACTGGAAAAGCTGCACGAATCAAAGAAAAGCTCGCGTCATCAGGTACTAAAGCATCTTCTGCCAATAAGAAAAAAGCTTCTACTACAAAAACTTCTACTACTAAGAAAGCGGTGGCAAAAAAAGCTACTTCGTCCAAAAAAACTGTAGCAAAGAAAGCTACTCCAAAATAGTCGATTGGATTTTCTTTCCGATTACAACTACATCTATAAAACAACGATTGGGGCAATAGGCTTTAAATACGATAATTACGTGTTGTCTGAACTTCAAATATTAAGAAAAGCTAAAACAAAAAAAAATAAAACTAATAATTTTATAAAAGATGTTTGTAAGCAAATTGAATCTTATCTCAGTGGTAGTTTAAAAGAATTTCAAGTCGACTTCGTAATTAATGGCACTGATTATCAAAAAAAAGTCCTAGAAGCAGTAAGTAATATTAAATATTCAGAAACTTTAACTTATAGTGAAGTCGCCAAACAAATAAATTCGCATCCTAGACCTGTTGGAAATGCTTGTCGAAAAAATCCGCTTCATCTTATAATTCCTTGCCACAGAGTAATTTCAATTAATTGCGTGGGTGGTTTTGCTGGAAGTTCGTTTAAAGAAAATGATTTTTATATTAAAAAGAAAAATTTTTTGTTGGGCATCGAAGGAAGCTAAGTTTTTACAACTGTATTAGGTAATCTTAAACATGCAAGTTCTGCTAATTTTATAAGTTGCTCTTCTCTGTGATAATTTTTTCTATACACTAATCTTATTGAGCGATATGCCTTTTCATGTTTAAGTTTTTGCACTTGAATGCCTTTATCAGTTGTCCAGGCTGCTTGCAACGATAAAGCTGGCACTAATGTGTAACCCTCACCACTTGAAACTAAATTAATTAGTGTTTCTAAACTTGATGCTTTTGTGTCAAACCCAACGCTATCCTCTTGTTTGTATGTATCACATATTTCAATAATTTGATTTCTTAGGCAGTGGCCATCAGAAAGTAAAATCATCCGATCAAGATTTAGATCAGACGTTTGTATTTCATTTAAGTGACCCATATCATCTCTAGAGCTATAGGCTACCCAAAAAGGTTCGTCAAAAAGCATAATTTCATTAAATTGTCTGGTGTCTATATCTGTTGCAAGAAAAATTGCATCTAGCTCCCTATTAATAAGTTTTTGCGTAATGTTATCTGTAATATCCTCGTCAAATAAAAATTTATAATCTCCGATTTCTTTTCTTAATGTTTTTAAAAAACTTGGGATAAGATAAGGCCCCAACGAGGGAATTATTCCTATTTTTAGCGGTGTGTGCCATGGATCTTTGAAATCATGTGATAAGTTTTTAATTGCATTTGTTTGTTCAAGAATAACTCTAGCCTTCGAAATTATTTCATCACCGAAAGGGGTGATGTTTAAAGTTTTGGTAGTCCTTTCAAAAATCATGCCACCAAGATAATTTTCAAGCTTTTTAATTTGTCCGCTTAATGTAGGTTGGGACACATAGCAATGATTTGCAGCTTTTTGAAAGCTTTTTGTATCTGCAACTGCAACAATGTACTCAATATCTCTTAAATTCATATATTTGCTTTATATATTAAACAATACTTATATATAGGTAAATCCTATATATAATATAGATAAAATCATTTTGATTCAATGAGTAATTTTCCATATATTATAGTTTTTTATAAAGGAGAAAATCATGGAATTAAAAGGTTCAGAAACAGAAAAAAATCTTCAGGCAGCTTTTGCTGGTGAGTCTCAAGCTAACAGAAGATATCTATATTTTGCTCAAAAAGCTGATGTTGAAGGTTTTAACGATGTAGCAGCAGTTTTTAGATCTACAGCAGAAGGTGAAACAGGCCATGCTCATGGTCATCTTGAGTATCTTGAAGAGTGCGGAGACCCCGCTACTGGCGAGCCATTTGGTGATACAGTATCAAACCTTAAAACAGCTATTGCTGGTGAGACACATGAATACACAGATATGTATCCAGGAATGGCTAAAAAAGCTAGAGAAGAAGGTTTTGACGAAATTGCTGATTGGTTTGAAACATTAGCTAAAGCAGAAAGATCGCATGCTAATAGATTTCAAAAAGCATTAGACGACGTAGCTTAATTATCTTAAGAAGCCGTTATCAATTTTTAACGGCTTCTAAATTTTTGGAGAACTGATGAATCCTATTACTAAAGAAGGCGGACTAGGTGCGCCTACTCGTCACAATATTGACTGGAAAAATCCAAGTTTCTGGAACGAAAGCGAACTAAATGACGAGTTATTTCGAGTCTTTGATATATGCCATGGTTGCAGAAGATGTGTGAGTCTCTGCGATGCTTTTCCTACATTGTTTGATTTAATTGATGAATCAACAAATTTTGATTTAGAGTCAGTTGACAAAAAAGATTATACAAAAGTGGTCGATGAGTGTTATTTATGTGATCTTTGCTATCAAACCAAATGTCCATATGTACCTCCTCATGAGTGGAATCTTGATTTCCCACATTTGATGCTCAGAGCAAAAGCTTTAAAGTTTAAAAATAATAAGTTTGACTTGAGATCAAAGATTAGAAACTTCGTTTTAAGTAGTACTGATTTTATTTTTAGTATTGGCAATAAACCTTTACTTGATAAAATTTTCAATTTTTTGCTTTCAAATAAATTATTAAAAATTTTATTACAAAAATTCTTAAAAATTCATCATGCCGCAGCCTTGCCAAAGTTTGATTCAAATACCATTATTAAGAGGTATAAAAATTTAAAAGTAAATAATATTGAAGTAAAGTCGACAAAAACTACAACAGGAAAAGTGAAGTTATTCGCAACCTGTTATTGCTCATTTAGTGAGCCAGAAATTTCTGAAGACTTAGTTAAAGTTTTCCAGCACAATGAGATATTAGTTGAACTTTGTGATAAAGAAAATTGTTGTGGAATGCCAAAATTAGAGTTAGGTGATCTTGCTGCAGTAGAAAAACTTAAAGATAAAAATATCGACAGACTCTATGAGTATGTTGAGCAAGGTTGGGATATTGTTTCACCAGTACCCTCTTGTGTTTTAATGTTTAAACAAGAATTACCACTCCTTTTTCCTAATGACAAAAAAGTACAATTGATAAAGGAAAAAATCTTTGACCCTTTCGAATATTTAAGTTTAAGAGATAAAGAGGGTTTATTTAAAAAAGATTTCAAACAAAAAGCCCAAAGCATTGCCTATCAGCCTGCTTGCCATCAAAGGGTTCAAAATCTTGGCCCAAAAACAAAGGAGCTTTTAAGCTACATAAGTGACGAAAATATTTCAATGATTGAAAGATGCTCAGGTCATGACGGCTCTTACGCAATTAAGGCAGAATCTTTTGAAAAGGCACTTAAGATTAGAAGGCCTGTAATTTCTAAAATAAATAAAGGGGAATTTACAAATTTTACAAGTGATTGTCCAATGGCAGCAAAGTTTATTGGCGCCGGCATTGAAAATGACAAAAATGTGGAGACTAATAATCACCCAATTAGCTTGATAAGAAAGAGTTACGATATTTAATTTTTAGGA
>MDTC01139250.1_pt1 | contig 11865 bp, 10 predicted proteins | sample 811181 | NCBI WGS metagenome assembly MDTC01 (sample SAMN05326644, study PRJNA326480) | marine metagenome | isolation source: seawater | place: Pacific Ocean: North | collected 2011
CCGGCAGTCTGATCTGGCGATATATCAATGGTAAAACCAGAAAAACCCAGCTTGCAAAGCGGCCATAGCCAAGCCCTGCACCAATGGCAAGAAGGCGTGCCAAAGGCAGGCTTGCCGCAGCCGACAAACCAAGCAGAAGCAAAAACGGTAACTCTTTTGCCACCAGCCCTAAAATCAGCACAAGACCATAAGGGTCAGGCACCAGCCCCCAAGTTGGCGGCTGCTCAAGGCCGGTTAATGCTGGCGAGACAAGGCGCATAAGCCAGCCGGATGGGGCAAGCAGAAACACCAACCCAACGGCAATCGTACTATGCGGAATTGCCACTAACGGGCCAAGCAAGCGGCGCAGGCGAAGCATTATTCGGCTGCCGGAAAAGGCCGCCAGAATGATAAAACAGCCACCAAGTGAAGCAGCGCTTGCCAATAGTCCAGTTTTCAAAGACAGCCAGCTGGCAAGCCCAACGCCGGGTGTTGCCAGAAAGTGACGCGCCGCATCACCGGAAAAACCGGTCTGCCCCAACGCTGGAAGATAGCCCAATGCTGGCAAAATAATGCCAATCAAGCCAAGCAGCACGGGCAACCCGAAAAGTAGGGCCGTCAGCGTGGTCAGGCCAGTGATTACAATATGTTGCCAGTTATGGATGAGGGCCCTGCTATTCGCCGCTGGCATAGCGTCTGATCCATGCCGCCTCAAGACGCGAAACCCAACTTGGATGTGGTTCGGCAAGGGTGTCAGCAAGATTGGCATTGCTCAATGTGGCGATGCCACGCGGAAGCTTGTTAAAGGCCATGCGCTGACTGTCGGTTAATTTGAGCATGGACAGAACTGTGGGATCGCCCCAAATTGTAGTATCCGCCTTTTTCAACTGCGCCTCGGGCGATAGCATGAAATTGGCAACAAGCTTGGCCGCTTCGGGTGCCGAGGCATTGAACGGAATGGCCAGAAAATGCACATTGGCAAGCGTGCCGCTATCATGAATATAGGTGCGAACGCTATTCGGCAATTCACCCCGCGCAATCGCCGCCGAGGCATCAGCAGGGTTAAAAGCAATGGCGATGTCAATTTCCCCATCACCAAGAAGCTGGCGAAGCACCGGATAATTTGCCGGATAGGCATTGCCAGCACGCCATAGATTGGGTTTTGCCTTGTCTAGCCAGCGCCATAAAGGCGCGGTAACAGCATCAAAATTGGCCTCATCGACGGGCTGATAAAGCGCCGGATCGCCATTGCTAAGCTCAATCAAAATCTGTTTGAGAAAGGACATGCCAATAAAATCTGGTGGCTGTGAAAAGGTAAAACGACCCGGATTTGTGGCAATATAATCACCCAGTGCCGCGGCTGATTTTGGCGGGGTTTCCAGCCTTGCACTATCATAGGAAAAGACCAGTTGTGCTCGGCCCCACGGGCTTTCTTTGCCATTGGTCGGTTCGGCAAAATCTGACAGGATTGCAGGCAAAGCCTCGCTATCGGTATAGCGCCAATTTGGCAAGGATGTTGCCCAAGGCCGGTCTTGCAACAGGCCAGCCCGCTTCATCGCAGCAAAATTTTCACCATTCACCCATAAAAGATCAATTGAGCCGCCATTTTGGCGTCCAGCGGCCTTTTCGGCAAGGATTCGTGAAACGGCGCTTGCCGTATCGGTCAGTTTGACATGAACAAGCTTAATATCATGGCGCTTAGCCAAGGTTCTTCCAGCCCAGCTGATATAGCTGTTAATTTTGGCATCACCGCCCCATGCATTGAAATAGACGGTTTGCCCTTTTGCCGCCTTTTGCAAATTGGCAAAATCATCGGCTTTGGCAGATGTGACAGCAAAGGCGAGGCATAATCCTATAAATATAAGGCGTGCAGCAATGTAAAAGCGAATTTTCTGCATGGTTCTATTCCTTATTGCCTTTTTGCATTTCGATCATAACCCGATCGCTGATAGCATTGTCGGGTCTGTTCTTTCACATTGCAATCATCTGTTCGATTCATTTTTCAAAGAACTAAAAAATTGGGTTTTGACCGCATATGTTAAAAGTTAACGCGCTTGAATTTGGATTTGATCGGCCGCTTGTCACCGGCCTATGTTTTTCGGTGCCAAAGGGGCAGATTCGATTGCTGCATGGTGCCAGCGGTTGTGGAAAATCAACCTTGCTGGCGCTGATATCAGGAACGGAAATTGCCAATGTGAATTGGGCGGGTGATATCAGGCTTGATGGTGTTGATATTGGCGCTTTGCCAGCGCATCAACGCCAAGTTGGGTTAATGTATCAGGATGCGTTGTTGTTTCCGCATTTAACCGTTGGTGAAAATCTGGCCTTTGGGCTGGCACCGTCAATTCGGGGTAAAGCCCGCTATGCGGCGGTACAGGACGCATTGGCAGCGACCAGCCTTGATGGGTTTGGCCAGCGTGATCCAGCCAGTCTATCGGGCGGGCAGGCGGCGCGTATTGCCCTGATGCGCGCTTTGCTGGCGGCACCAAAGGCATTATTGATGGATGAGGCTTTTTCCAGCCTCGATCCCAAGCTGCGCCAGCAATTTGGACATTTTGTGGCAGATCAAATCAAATTGCGGCATATACCGGCGCTTCTTGTCAGCCATGATGTGGCCGATCGAGAATTTGCCACCGGTCCGGTGCTGCAATTTCCGAAAAAAGTGAGTTTTTAAGATCATGCCAATCGATGACAGAAGTGACAAAGATGACATTATGAAAATGATGCAGGGCTTTCCACCAGCTGCCAATCATCAGGTGCTGCTTGCCAATTGGCGCGAACCAGCTATTGCCCGCTGGTCATTTAATCATTTGCGGCAATTGCTGCCAACCGCGCCAATGCGCCCTGCCAACCCGCCAGAAACGCTTGCCACTGCGCGCCAAGATTTGGATGATTTGTCTTTTCTGGATGCGCGCGGCGATCGCCAGCAACTTGGTGCCTTTCTAGCGGCCAGCCAAAGCGATTGTTTTGCCGTAATGAAGAATGGCAAGCTTTTCTATGACTGGTTTGGCGGGTTTGGTGCGCCAGATCGCCAGCATATCGTCTTTTCGATCACAAAATCGATGGCGTCGCTTCTTGCCGGTGTTTTGGTCGGCGCGGGGGTGATTAATGTTCAGCGGCAAATCACCGATTACCTTCCTGAACTTGGTAATAGTGCCTATGCTGGTGCAACCATGCGCCATCTATTGGATATGCAGATCGCATCGGGCTTTTGTGAAGATTATCTGGATACAGACGGGGGTTTTATGGCCTATCGCCGGGCTTCGGCATGGAACCCGATCGAAGAAGATGACCGCAATGACGGATTGCGCGATTTCTTAACCAAAATACCAGTATCAGATGCGGCACATGGAACGCGTCATCACTATTGCTCGCCGCATAGTGATGTTCTTGGCTGGGTGATCGAACGAAGCGGCGGTGCCAGCTTTGCCGAATTATTTTCAGATCATATATTGGCACCTTGTGGAGCTGTCCATGAGGCCTATATCAGTTTGGATACATTTGGTGCACCGCGTGTTTCGGGCGGGCTATGTATTACAATCCATGATCTTCTTCGCATTGGCCAAATGGTGTGTGATGCCGGCTGTTTTGCCGGTCAACAGATTGTGCCACAAAGCTGGATTGATGATATTTATAACCAGCATGACAATCATATCTGGTTGCAACAACAAGATGGCCAGGGGCCGAGACTTTTTGCCAATGGTAATTACCGTTCGCAATGGTACCGCCCTGATCAGAACCGGCAAATTGCCTGTGCGATCGGAATTCATGGGCAATGGTTGTGGATTGACCGCACGGCAAGGCTGGTGATCGTCAAAATGGCTTCAAATGGCACGGTGGTTGACACCGACACCGACCAGACGCTGCTAGCAGCTTTTAACGCGATTAAAGAGGTGCTTGACTAATCGGGTGGGTTAGAACAACCCGACGGCGATTAGCCGCCCGCCCATAATCAAAAATGCCCATAACACGATCCGGCGAAATGATTCCTGGTTCACGTGGCCTCGAAGCCACTCACCAATCCGAAAACCGATTAAGACAACAATGAGGCCCATTAATGAGTGGAGAATCGTATCTATTGTAAACACACCAGCAAAGGCAAGTCCAATTGCTAAGGGAATTGAGCCAGCAAGAAAAAGAAACCCAGTCGCCCCAATAAACTCAGCCTTGGAGACATTGCGTGCGAGAAGGTACATCGCAACAGGAGGCGACCAAATAGAACTCAACCCACCGAGGGCCCCCGAAAACAAACCAATTATAACGTGCCACTTTAAACTTTCTCCAAATGAAATTTTCGCACCAAACATTTGGCTAAAAGAAAACGCCACCATGGCGAACCCGATTGAAACAGATATCAAAGATTTTGGAAATGACATGATGAAGAGAGATGTCAGGAAAATGCTGACCATTATTGCGAGGCCAAAAAGCCAGTATTTTTTCGCAATTTGAATACGGTTTTCACATCCAAAATATTGAAAAAAATTAGTAAAAATAATTGGCAGTGTTAAAAGTGATATTGCGATTGGCGTGTCAATGACCAGGGTCAATATAACCATTGCAGCTGGGGGAAGGCCAATGCCGAGAAATCCTTTGATCAGACCCGCAAGAAAAAACGCTCCCAAGATAACTAACGTGATCGCAATGTCTTGGGAGGGTAAAAGTGATGCTGTTATGAACTCGTTCAAGGTCCCTTGATTCTATTGCTGTTTTGCGCTGGTGCGGTTTGATGCCAATGCTTTGTATACACCTGTGCCAAGGGTTATTGCCCCTGCAACGATAAGGATTAAGCATATAGGTCGAGACAAATAAGTAATCAGATCGTAGTGAACCATTTGCATTCCTTGTGCGAAATTCTGTTCGCCGATCTTGCCCAGAATGATCCCGAGAACAATGCCTGGGATTGAATAACCTGACCGCCTAAGCAAAAATCCAATCATTCCAGCAAGGAACATCACCATTACATCCAGAACAAGCCCGCGTCCGATGTAAGAACCAATACTTGCCAGCATTAAGATCATTGGCGCTAGAAAATGAAACGGTATTCGGAGGAGTTGTAAAATAGTTTTTGTTTCTATAAGGCCAATAAAAAGAATAGACACATTGGCGTAGAACATTGCTGCAAAAACAACCCATATTAGTTCTGGGGAGTTGTAGAATACCAGAGGGCCAGGTTCCATATCGTGGAATTGAAACACTGCTACCATTATAGCTGTAAGAGCGCCACCTGGCAGTCCAAGCGCCAGTAAAGGGATCATGGCGGCGCCGGTTGCAGCATTGTTTGCGGTCTCAGATGATATAACACCCTCAAGGTTACCCTTGCCAAACGACTCTTTATCTTTTGACCAGCGTACGGCTTCGCCGTATCCCATGAATGCAGCGAGTGTTGCTCCGATCCCAGGCAGAATTCCGCAGAAGAAACCCACAAGAATAGATCTAACAACTGCGATTTTGTATCGCCATAATTCAAGAAAAGTTGGGAAATTTACATCTAATTTTGGCGCGTTGTATTTTCCAAAAGCACGCTTTTCAGCTTGAATGAAAATTTCTGAAACTGCAAAAAAACCCAGTATTGCTGGAACAAAAGCGATACCCGCTGCGAGGTCTGTCATTCCAAAGTTATAACGATTTATTCCACCTACTGGATCTTGGCCAATTGTGGCAACGAGTAAGCCAAGAAGCACAGACATCCAGCCTTTCCAGATCGTGTTTCCCCCAACTGAAGAGGCAACGGCAAGTCCAAAAAACACCAGCGCAAAAATTTCTGGCGGGCCGATGTTCCGGATTGCCCATTTTGCCAACGGTTCTGTTGCTGCCATCATAAGTAAAGCAGATGCTGTGCCGCCAATAGCTGAGCAAAGCACAGCAGCTCCCACTGCCTTGCCGGCACGGCCTTGTTTAGTCATTGGGTAGCCATCAAAGGCTGTTGGAGCATTCTCTGGAGCTCCAGGGATGTTGAAAAGGATAGCTGTAATTGCTCCCCCGTAGGTTCCAGTGCAGTAAATAACCGCAAACAGCATTACTCCCTGAGCTGGCTCAAGCCCAGCACTGAAAGGAAGAAGTATTGCCGCCAAAGTGAGCATGCTGACACCCGGAATAGCGCCAAAAAGCATTCCGCCTATTACGCCAAAAACGAAAATCAATATCGTGATCGGATCACCAAAAAGTGCAGCGGTTCCAGCAAGAAAATTTTCAATCATGAGAGCAAATCCAGGTTTAGAACATGTTTTGCAGCTGGTTGTTCATGCGTAGCATAAACGCGCTGAAATCATAGAATGGTGAGACGGTGCCTTGAGGTAGGGGTGCGTTGAGGATAATCATAAACAACCCAATTATTATTGCATAGATGAATAGCGTAATCCCTATTATCCAACGCGGCCGGCGTTCTCCGAGAAGAACTATGACCAGTGCTGTAAACACCGGAGTTGCCGCGTAAAATCCTATGGGTTTTAGAGACCAAGCGAAAATCAGGGGCAGAAACAAAAAACTCCCTATGTTCAAATATGATGATAAAGGCTTTTCTGCGTCCTCTAAATCGTCTTCACTTATGCCAACGCGACCTGGTTGAGGGGCAGAGCCATTGGCGCGTTGATAAAATAAATTTCCTGCAATAACCAACATCAGCATCAGTAAAATAGAGCGAGGCCATGCAGTTGCGCCAAATTTGTATATCTCAATTTTTTGATTAAACTCAAACGAATAGATAAAAAACAAAGACGCAATAGCAACCCAAGCCACCGCTTCAATCAAGTGAGATGTGTTCAGTTTTCCCATTGGTTAACCTCTAAGAACCCTGCGGATAAAAGTCCGCAGGGTCCAAATATTTATCTTTAATTTTGGTGATTATTTAACGGCCATACCCATTGATTTGTAAACTTCACGGTATTGCTTGATAGCGCCGTTAATCAATGTTCTCGCTCCGTCAGTATCGCGATAGCTGTCAATCACACTCATGAACTTAGAGTCATTGAATTTTTGATAGCTGTCTTGACAATAACCGCGCTGGAAAGCCCACTGCAACCACTTTACTCTATCAGCTGGAGCTTTGGCATTGACATAGAAGCCGCGGAACCGAAGTAATGGCGTGAACGACATGCCCATTTCTGTATGGGTTGGGACGTCGGCGAACGCTTTTGGACGCTCGTCAAAGATGGTAAGAATTGGTTTAAAATCACCAGAGTCCAGGAATTTCTTCACGTCACCAGGCTGCTCAAAAAGAGCATCAACCTGACCACCCATGAGGGCACCGTATCTCGGTGCTCCTTTGTCAAAGGAGATTTGCTGGATTTTCATGCCGGTTGCGTCAGTGATAAATTTCATTGAGACACGTTCCATTGAACCTTCTTTTGAAACGTTTGCAATGGTCGCTTTTCCACCTTGCTTTTTAACCCATGCTACAAATGACTTCCAATCGTTGTAACGGGTTTCGCTTGAACGAATATAGATTTGCGAGAATGTCACTTGCGAAATGACTAGGGGTATCAAATCTTTTCCAGGATTTGGTTTAGAAGAGTCCAGTGCATGCGCTGACGAGGCGTCATCAATGTGTTCTAGGACATTGTACCCATCTGCTGGCGCTGCCATATAAGCAGTCATCCCGACAGTGCCAGAACCGCCAGGTTTGTGGTCGCGGTTTATGTCCACACCGGTGAGTTCAGTCACAGCTTTCGCCATTGCTGCCGCCACCTGACCTGAGCCGCCAGCAGGGCCATAGGGTACAATCATAGTGAGCGCGCGATCAGGAAAGCCGCCTGGTTTTGCCATTGATTCTTCACTGACTTTGCACTTGAAGCCATGGCCGCCAGCAAGGCTGGCTGTTGACACGCCCACTAACACACCAACAAAAACAGCACTTTTTGCAATTGAAGTTACAAGTTTCACAATTTCCTCCAGATAAAATTTTTCTATTAGACAAAGAGCATGGCTCATTAATATAAAAATGCAAACATTTCGTAACATTGTGCTGAAAAAAATGTCCCATTTGCAACTTTTCTGACAGAGCCCAAAATGACTATCACATTCAGCGCTTAGATCGGTTTTTGCTTGGGGGGTGGCTCGCCAAGGTCTGAAAATGGGTGCCGCCTAATTCTAATTTGTGATGACTTGAAATTGGTGCCTTATGACACCAGGCTCAGGAGCTTCATGCGTTGCACTTTACCTGAAGGGCCCTTAGGTAAGTCGTCCAGAAAATAAATATGATCTGGTGTCTTATACGCGCCTATCCGGCGTTTGCAAAATGCCCGCAACTCATCTTCTGAGATGGTTTTGCCGTCTTTTAGCCGAACGCAGGCTTCAACGCGCTGGCCGTAATCTTTGCATTCGCGGGCAAAGGCAGCAGCCTCTAAAACAGTATCATGTTCCAGCAAGGCTTCATCAATTTCGCGCGGTGCGATATTTTCACCGCCTTTGATGATTAGCTCTTTAATCCGGCCAGTGACAAAGATGAATCCATCTTGATCCACGCGCCCCAGATCGCCGGTGCGGAGCCAACCATCGGCCGTAATGGTTTTGGCGGTTTCATCCGGCCGGTCAAGGTAGCCCTGCATAACATTGCTGCCACGAACCAGAATTTCACCCTCAATATCAGGCCCCAAAATTGAAAGATCAGGCCCAGCTATGGCGATTTCATTGCCATAGCCGATGCCAGGCGAGCCAATTTTACGCTCTGCTGGTGGCAATGGATTCGATAGTATCTGTGCGCCAGTTTCAGTCAGCCCCATCGTTTCGATAATGGGAATATTGAACCGCTTTTCAAATTGACGGTGAATTTCGGGTGGCAGTGGCGCCGATGCTGAACGCGAAAAGCGCAGCCGGTCACGATTGAGATCAGGAACGGTTTCATCATTCAGCAAATAAGCGAATAGCGTTGGCACGGCACTGAACCAGGTGCAATCAAACCGCTTCATCTGCGCCCAGAAATGCGTTGCCGAAAAGCGCCGTGGCATCACAAGCCCACTGGCCGATACCAAGGTTCCCATAACGGTTACGCATAGGCCATTGATATGATAAATCGGCAAAACACACATGGCAATATCGGCCCTGTCCAGCTTATGCGCAGCGCAAACATTGCTTCCCGCTGCAATCAAGTTGGCATGCGACAACAAAACCCCTTTTGGCACGCCGGTGGTTCCCGATGTGTACATCAATAGGCCGATGCTATCGACGTTTGGGCGGCGCAAATCGGCTTTGTTAATTGGGGTGATTTCGGTTTCTTCCCAGCGCGGGCCTTGATCGATATCCATGCTTACAATCGGTGGCGTGATTTTTGGCGCGTCAGGCATTGCCGCCAAAGCATCTTCAACCATCGACAGGCAATCATCAGCGCAAAGAATGATTTCGGTTTTTGAATGTGACAAAACAAAACCAAGGGTTTTAACGCCTGCAACCAAATTCAATGGTGTTGCGCGATAGCCGCCAAATACGGTGCCGAGAAAGGCAAAGCTGGCCGCGGCGCCATTTGCCGACGCAATCGCAACCGACGCACCATCTGATAGGCCAGCACCTTGAAGATAACAGGCGATCTCGGTGGCGCGGTCAAGGCTGTCCTGCCAGGTAAAGGCCTGTTCCGTTTCAGGTGTTGTCAGCCAAATCGCATCGGGTGAAACCGATGACGCGTTGTTCAGCAGATCGGCAATGTTAGACGATGATGCACCCGACATGATTTAGACGCCCGCTTGTTTGCTGGCTTTAAAATAGTAAGCAAACATTTCGTCAACTGTTGGCTCAACGGGGACAATTGGACGGGCAATCCGTACATGATTGACAAAATGCGTCCAATTCAAATTATCATCAATCGAATTACCACCCCATGACCCACAGCCCATCGATAGCGAGAAAGGCAGACCATTGTCGAATGACCCACCAGTGGCAAAGCAATGCGCCTGATTAACGATAATACGGCAGGCCTGCATATCCATGGCCAATTCGCGTGCACGGTCATCGTCTTTACTATGCAATCCTAATGAATGGCCGCGTCCCTGATAGGCGTGAATTTCGCGAGCCATTTCTTTGGCTGTTGCAAAGTCAAGCGCGCGATACAGCGCAAAAAACAACGCCATTTTTTCACCCGAAATTGGCGCATCTGGACCAATGGCTGTTGCTGGTGCCACCAGAAATCTCGTGCCTTCGGGTGCTGCATCAGCAAATTCAAGCGTGTCTAGAACAGCGTCAATGTCCTTGGCAAGCATGTTGCGGTTTAAATGACCGTCATGCCAATGCGTGCTGATCAGGTGATTTGTCTGGTCTTGGTTAAGACACATGCCGCCAGCGCCGGCAATTGCCTGCAAAAACGCGTCATAAACAGCATCGACAACAATCACCGCATTTTCGGATGAACAAGATGTTGCGTTATCGAAACATTTTGAACGGGCGATTTTGCCAGCTGCATCATCAAGATCGGCGGTTTCATCAATGATTGTTACAACATTGCCCATTCCAACCCCAATCGCGGGCGTGCCTGATGAATAGGCCGACCGGACATTGCTTTGCGAGCCGGTGACAACCAGCATATCGACGCCTTGCATCAGCCGTGCGGTTTTTTCCTTTGATGGCGGATTCGGCACCATCTGCACAAGATCATGGTCAAGGCCGATTCGGTCAAATTCGGCATAAACATATTCTAACAATTTAGCCAAAGGCGCGGCACCTTTGGGCGATGGCGCCAGAATGATGGCATTGCCGGTTTTCAGAGCATTGACGACATTATTGATTGGCGTTGCCAACGGGTTGGTTGACGGTACGATCGCCGCAACGACCCCTTTTGGCCGCAAAAATTCGCTGACCCCTGATGTGGCATCATCATCGATCAGGCCAAAACTGGTTTTGCCGTGGATATCGCGAAGCAGGCCCAGCGTTTTCCGGTGGTTTTTGGTGATTTTGTCAGCAATTTTGCCCAGGCCGGTTTCGGCAACGGCAAAGGCGGCAAGCTCGGCATTGCGGCTTGGCTCCATCAGCGCCCATGCGGCGGCTTCGGCGGCACGGTCAAACCGTTCCTGACTTCCATTGGCTTCATAAGATTGCTGGGCTTTTCGCGCCCGTGCGATCATAGCATCAATATCGGCCGTTACGTCGATCATCTATACACTCCCACCGAAAAAAGTTGGTTGCAATTAGCCTTCTGGCCATTTAGTTGTCAATCATTCTGGCCGAAGTTTCATCAAATTTTATAAAATGCTGCAACAACAGCCTGTTCAGATGTTCAGCATTAATCGTCTTTGGTGAAGGGCAGGCTAGTGGTTTTCCATGCGGTAAAGCCGCCATCCATGTCGCGTATATTGCTGAGTCCCATATCTTGAAGGGTTTTGGCAGCAAGTGCTGACCGCCAACTGCTGGCGCAAAACAAAACTAGCTCGCCCTCGGTCGCAAAAATCACTTTGTGATAGGGGCTGTCGGGATCGGCCCAAAATTCCAGCATGCCGCGCGGAGCGTGAAACGCGCCCTCAATGCGACCGTCGCGCTGTAACTCGCGAATATCACGGATATCAATCAAAATGGCATCACCTGCCTGCTGACGGTCATGCGCGTCGGCTGGGCTGATGCTGTTGGTTTGCTCTTTTGCCTCGGCAACAAGCATTTTCACGGTTTTGGTAATGGGCATTTTGTCTCTTTCTGGTTATAGTTAGATTGATCATATGGCAATGGCAATTGGGTTTTAAGTCTGGGTATGAACGAGGAACGATCAATGAATAGCTATACGCAAATCTATCGCGATGCAACTTTGGACAAGGCTGGATTCTGGCTTGATGCGGCGACGGCGATTGATTGGGTAAAGGCACCAAAAACCGGTCTCGATGACCGCAACCCGCCGTTTTACCGCTGGTTCCCCGATGGTGAGATGAATAGCTGTTTCAACGCTGTTGATCGCCATGTTCTGGCCGGACGCGGCGACCA
>MDTC01046643.1_pt1 | contig 11864 bp, 12 predicted proteins | sample 811181 | NCBI WGS metagenome assembly MDTC01 (sample SAMN05326644, study PRJNA326480) | marine metagenome | isolation source: seawater | place: Pacific Ocean: North | collected 2011
GCGAAGAAAAAAGTAGCTAAAAGGAAAGTTAAAAGAAAAGCGAAGAAAAAAGTAGCTAAAAGGAAAGTTAAAAGAAAAGCGCCTAAAAGAAAGGCTGCGAAGAGAAAAACGAAGCGTAAGGCAACAAGAAGGAAAAGAAGGTAGTTTCGTTAGTTAAGTAATATTAAAGGCCTCGTAAGAGGCCTTTTTTTACTTTAAAATTTTTACTTTAAAAAAGATGCATATCCTTGATTATCAGTTTCATCTGAATATTTATAGCCCAAATCATCTAAAAATTTGTCTAGATCATTTTTAGTATAATTTCCAATATTTATACCAACCAATACTCTTCCAAAAGCAGATCCATGATTCCTATAATGAAATAATGTTATATCCCAATCTTTTTTCATTTTATTTAAAAAATTTAATAATGCGCCTGGTTTTTCAGGAAATTCAAACCTAAATAGTTTTTCGTTTATAGATGAATTTGGTTTACCCCCTACCATATATCTTAAATGTAACTTAGCAACTTCATCTTTTGTAAGATCAATAAATTCATAATTTTTACTATTTAAATCATCAAATATATCTTTAGTATCTTCTAATATATTGTCAGTTTTTATACCAACGAATACATTTGCAGATTTATCATTTGCATATCTATAATTAAATTCACTTATGCTTCTTCTACCAATAACTTCACAAAAAGATCTAAAACTTCCAGATCTCTCGGGTATTTTTACAGATAATAATAGTTCTCTGCCTTCTCCTATTTCTGCTCTTTCAGTAACATGCCTTAATCTATCAAAATTTAAATTTGCTCCTGAATTTACAACAAAAATTGTTTTTCCATTTACATTATTATTTTTAATAAATTTCTTCATCCCTGCGACAGATAATGCTCCTGCTGGTTCTGACATAACTCTTGTATCTTCATAAATATCTCTAATTGCAGCACAAGTTTCATCAATAGAAACAAGTATAACCTCATCTACAAATTCTTTAGAAATTCTAAAAGTTTCTTCGCCAATTTTTTTTACGGCACATCCATCTACAAATAGTCCTACCTGCTTCAAACTAGTAGGTTTGCCATTTTTTAAAGAACTAGACAAAGTTGGTGCATCTTCAGATTCTACTCCATAAACCTTAGAATTAGGGTAATATTTCTTTAAATATAAAGCCATTCCTGATATTAAGCCACCTCCTCCAACAGGTATAAAAAACATGTCAGGCGTTTCTTCTGCTTGCTCAACTATCTCTTTAGCAACAGTCCCCTGACCTGCAATAACCAACGGATCATCAAAAGGATGAATAAATACTCTCCCATCCTGTTTAGAAACTTTTAATGCATATTCGTAAGCCTCATCAAAAGAATCTCCATAAAGAAGAACTTCTACGCCAAATTTCTTTACAGATTCAATTTTTATTGAAGGTGTTGTTGTGGGCATAACAATTATAGCGTTTATATTCAATTTGCTCGCAGATAAAGCAACCCCCTGCGCATGATTTCCAGCTGACGCTGCAATTATGCCTTTTGATCTTTCGGTATCAATTAAACTACTTATTTTGTTATAGGCGCCACGACATTTGAAAGAAAAAATAGATTGCATATCTTCCCTTTTCATATAAATGCTATTATCGTACTTTGCTGAAATTTTATTTAATAAAGAAATTGGGGTTTTTTTTGCAACATCATATACTTTGCTATTATCAATTTCCTTTATATAATTTATTTTCATATATTTTATGTTTATTTAATATTTTAAATATTGCCTTATGTTTAATTATGTATAGTATAACCATTTAATAAAACATTTTTTAACATTATGACAGAAAAATGGGTACAAGGAGAAGTAGTAAGTGTAAAACATTGGACGGAATCTCTATATTCTATAAAAATTACCGCACCTAAAGTAAAATTTATCGCAGGCCAATATGCAAAAATTTCTCTTAATATTGATAACAAAGACGTCGCAAGGCCATACTCATTTGTAAATTCACCTAATGAACCTTTTTTAGAAATTTATTCTGTTGCAGTGCCAAATGGGCCACTTTCTACAGAGCTCCAAAAAATAAAAAAAGGTGATAGGCTAAATATTAGTAAAAATGGTAATGGATTTCTAATTTTAAATGAAATCCCTAAAGTTAAAAATATATGGATGCTTGCAACTGGTACTGGGATTGGTCCTTATTTATCAATTTTAAAAACTGAAGATTCGTGGGATAATTTTGAAAAAGTAATATTAGTTCATGCTGTAAGATATAATAAAGAGTTAACTTATAAAGAAACCATAAAAAATTTAAAAGAAAAATATGGTAAAAGATTTATTTACATAACATTCGTTAGCAGAGAAAAATCAGAAAACTCATTAGATGGTAGAATTCCTCAAAGTATAAATAATGGTTTGCTTGAAAAAAAAGCTAACACAAAAATGTTACCTAGTAACACTCATATTATGCTGTGCGGTAATCCAGAAATGCTTAAAGATACTACAATAGAACTTAAAAAGATTGGTCTAAAAAAACACAGAAGAAGTTCTCCTGGAAATATTACTACCGAAAATTATTGGTAGGGATAATCAACTACTTTATTTACAATTTTTCCTATTTTTTCAATCTCGCATTCAACAATATCGCCGTTTTTTAAAAATTCTGGTGGAGTTCTGGCAAACCCAACTCCGCTAGGTGTTCCGGTAGCAATTATATCCCCTGGAACTATATAAGTACTTTTCGAAATTGATTCTATCTGTGTTGCTATATCAAATATTTGATACTTTGTATTAGATTCTTGTTTTATTACATCATTTACTTTGCAAGATATTTTAAGATTATGTGGATTTTGTATTTCATCTTTAGTCACAATACATGGTCCAATAGGACAAGCTCCCGGTAAACTTTTACCTAAAAAGAATTGCTTATGGTTTCTTTGTATATCTCGCGCAGATATATCATTTAATACCATATACCCAAAAATATAATCATATGCATTTTCTTTTTTAATATGAATGCCAGGTTTTCCAATTACTACAGCTAGTTCAGACTCCCAATCTATTTCTAAAGAGACTTCTTTTCTTAAAGGTATATCGCCATATGGAGCATTAATGCTTAATGATGATTTTGTAAAAATTATTGGATACTTTGGTCTCTTAATATCTTTCAAAAAGACCTTTTCTGACTCTTTTATATGATCCTCATAGTTTAAACCCATACACATTATGTTCTGCTTTGGTCTTAATATAGGGGGCAAAATATCTTCTTTCTTTATAATTTTTCCATCTAAATTTGATTTTTCTATAAAATCTAAAAGCTCATCGCAATTCCCATTATTATAATTCAAGATATTTTCAACTGACTGAAAATAAATTGGGCATTTATCAGCAATTCCTGGTATGAAAAAAATTTCATTATCATAACTTATAGCTAATAAAGCAGATTCATTGTAATTAACCATATATAATCTCATTTCTACTCCATTTTCTTAATATGACGTATGTATTCTGGATCATTTATCAATAATATTTCCATCTCCGAACATCTAATATTTATATTTTCTTCTAAATTCTTAAATTCAATTTCAAGGAAAATGTCTCCATTTTTTAAAAATGGCAAAACTAAAATATTTTTATACATATAAGAGTCAAAACTAATATTCATTGATAATATAATATCTTTATCATTTAAAATAATATTATTATCTAAAATATTCTTAATCTCAATAGACCCATTTTGAGACCACAAAGTTTTCTCATATGCATCATCCATAGTTTTCTTTACATGCGCGCCTATAAAACCTAAAGATAAACAATCTTTATCATATTTTATATTAACTTCTAAATTTTCTAATTGTATAATTCTAAAGCTCATTAACCTAAAAAATATTGTTTAATATAATCCTCATAACTTTGTTTATTATTTTCTTCTAAATTATTTTTTCTTATTATTGAATCCTTTGCTTCTTTTTCTAATTTTTCAATAATATCTCTTTCCATTTTTATATTAAAAAAATGTTCCTTTTGCTTCCAAATATTATCCATACAAAATTCATAAAAACTAATTCCTTTTTTATTCATTTCGTCTATAATGATATTTGATGGTAACTCATTGTTATCTTGAATTTTTTTTTCTTGCTTCTTCAGACTATTACTATAAATATTAGAACTATATATATTATCCATCATTTCAGATATTTTATTTAGTTCAGAAAATATACCACTTAGTGCTTCTGATATTAGCTCATCTCTACCATTTATTTTTAATTTAAGTTTTTTGTTTCTCCCATTATGAGCAACATTTGTAAGATTATTTTTTATTTCTATATGTTCTTTTTTAGTAATTTCTGTATCTTTACTAAATAAGCTATGTATTATTAAGATCTCTAGGAAATACATTTGGTCTAAATCTATTCCCGTATTAAATAATATATTATTATCTACTGATCTTAACTCTATATAATCTACACCACTTTTTAATAATGCTCTAGATGGTCGCATCGAAATATTTGAATCTGGTTTAGGCCTTACTGTGCTGTAATATTCATTCTCAATTTGTAAGGTGTTTGCATTTATTTGTTTATAATAACCATCACTACGAACTCCAATTTTTTCATACTCTTTACTTGAAGTTTTTATTGCTTTATCTAAGCTTTTTGAATATTTTTCTAATGAATTATAATCAACATTAACACCCATATCTTCTTCTTTATTATTTTGATAACCAATATCTCCCATTCTTAAAGAAGTTGCAAATTTTTCATAGTAAGTATGTTCATCAAATGATTCCAAAGTAGTTTTTTTACCTGATAAATAAGACTTACAAACAGCAGGAGAGCATCCAAATAGATAAGCTATAATCCATCCATTTCTTAAAAGGTTTCTTGATATTATAAAATATTGCTCAGACTTGAAGTCTTTTAGAATTCTTTTAGATTTTTTAAAGTCTGAATATTTTTCCCAAAATTTATCTGAAAAGGAATAATTATAATGAATACCAGAAATTACTTGCATAATTCTGCCGTATCTATTACCTAAGCCTCTTCTATAGGTTGTTTTCATCCTAGCAGCATTTGAAGTTCCATAATAAGCAATAGGAATACTTTTATCTCCAGAAATAATGCATGGCATACTAGCGGGCCATAAAAACTCATCTTCTAAATTTTTATAAACAAACCCAATAATATTTTCTAAATACATGAATGCTTCTTGATGAGAATCACATGGAGGCGTGACTATCTCTATCAAAGCTTCTGAATAATCAGTGGTGATATATTTATTTGTTAAGGGAGACCCAAATTTCTTGGGGTGTATTTTATATGAAATTGTTCCATTTTTATCAACTCTAAGTGATTCCTTCTCTAGGCCAATTTTAGAATTCTTTAAAAATGAGGAACAAGAATGTTTAGATAAATTTTCTAAAAACTTATCAATCATATTTTTTACCTAAATTTTTAGTAGGAAAATAAAAAGCTTCTATAAAAAACTTTTTAAGCTTAATTTAGCTCTCATCGAAATCAGCAAATCTTGCTGCTATTTGCATTATTACTACAGCTAGAACAACCGCACCTACTGTAATCCACGCCCAACCAGTCATATTAATACTCCCATTTTTATTTACATTTATTTTATCATGCTTTTTAGTCTTTTCCAGTCAAATAATGGGCCAGGATCAGATTTACGCCCTGGCGCAATATCAGAATGGGGTAAAATTCTATCTTTAGTTATATGGTTATAATTTTCTAAAAGCGATTTTACAACTTCTGACAATTCTATGTATTGGATATCTTCAAAAGCAATATCATCACAACCCTCTAGCTCAATACCTATAGAATAATCATTGCAGTTTTCTATATTATTATATGATGATTTTCCTGCGTGCCACGCCCTTTTATCAAAAGGGACAAACTGAATAATATCTCCATTTCTTTTAATATAAACGTGTGATGAAACTTTCATATTCTTTATTTTGTTCATATATTCATCATTTGATTCAGGCAATTTATTTAAAAAAAAATTTTCTACATAATTATTACCAAATACTGTTGGCGGAAGACTAATACTATGAAGCACTATCAAGGATATTTCTATATCTCTAGGCCTATTATTAAAATTTGGTGAATTTAATACCTGCACATTTTCTAATAGATGTTTTTTTATTTTCATATGCACATTATGCAAAAAAAAAGCCCTAACTTGCAGGACTTTTTTTAGTTTTATGATTTTTTTTTAAAATCAATGGTATTTACATCATACCGCCCATGCCGCCCATGCCGCCCATGCCGCCCATAGGGTCCATGCCGCCGCCGCCATGAGAATGCCCGCTTGGTTCCTCTTCGGCAGGGAGTTCCGCAACCATCGCTTCTGTTGTAATCATTAACCCTGCAACTGAAGCAGCATTTTGCAATGCTGATCTTGTAACTTTAGTAGGATCTAAGATTCCCATTGCAATCATATCTCCAAATTCTCCTGTTGCAGCATTGTATCCTTCGTTTGAATTTTTGCTATCAATAACTTTTGCTAAAATTACTGAAGCTTCATCGCCTGCATTTCCTACTATTTGCCTTAAAGGCTCTTCCATTGATCTCCTTAATATATTAATTCCCATATTTTGATCATCATTATCACCTTCTAAGTCTTTTATTGCAGCAATTGCCCTTATAAGAGCTGTTCCACCTCCTGGGACAACGCCTTCTTCAACAGCAGCTCTAGTAGCATGAAGCGCATCTTCAACTCTTGCTTTCTTTTCTTTCATTTCAACTTCTGTAGCAGCACCTACTTTTATAACAGCTACACCTCCAGCAAGTTTTGCCATTCTTTCTTGAAGCTTTTCTTTATCATAATCAGAAGTCGCTTCTTCTATTTGTGCGCGAATCTGATCTACTCTACCCTTTATTTGATCAGCTCCACCAGCACCATCAATAATAGTTGTATTCTCTTTTGATATATTTACCTTTTTTGCAGTTCCTAAATCTTCTAATGTAGCTTTTTCAAGAGATAGTCCAACTTCTTCAGATAATACAGTTCCTCCTGTTAAAATAGCAATATCCTCAAGCATTGCTTTTCTTCTATCTCCAAATCCAGGGGCTTTTACGGCTGACACTTTAACAATTCCTCTTATAGAATTTACAACTAGAGTTGCAAGAGCTTCTCCCTCAACATCTTCCGCAATAATTAATAATGGTTTTCCGGCTTTAGCTACTGCTTCTAAAATAGGAAGCATTTCTCTAATATTTGAGATCTTTTTATCGTGAAGAAGTATAAAAGGCTCTTCTAAATCACAAGTCATGCTATCTTGATTATTTGCAAAATAGGGTGATAAATAACCTCTATCAAATTGCATTCCTTCAACGACTTCTAATTCATTTTCTAAAGAATTTCCTTCTTCAACTGTTATAACGCCCTCTTTCCCAACTTTATCCATCGCTTCAGCAATTATATCCCCGACCTGAGAATCTGAATTTGCTGATATACAACCAACTTGTGCTATTTCTTTATTATCTGCACACGGTTTTGATATACCTTTTAAAGCTGATACAGATTCTATAACCGCTTTGTCTATACCTCTTTTAAGGTCCATTGGGTTCATTCCAGCAGCTACTGATTTCATTCCCTCTCTGACGATTGCTTGTGCTAGAACTGTTGCAGTAGTTGTTCCATCACCAGCTACATCAGACGTTTGTGAAGCAACCTCTTTTACCATTTGTGCTCCCATATTTTCATATTTGTCTTTTAATTCAATTTCTTTAGCTACTGAAACACCATCTTTAGTTACTGTTGGAGCCCCAAATGCTTTATCAAGAACTACATTTCTTCCTTTTGGTCCTAATGTTGCTTTTACCGCATTTGCTAATAAATTTACACCTGAAACCATTCTTTGACGTGCTTCATCACCAAATCTAACTTCTTTTGCTGCCATTTTTTTTCACCTTTTATTTTGTTATTCAATTATAAAATTACTTAATCTAATATCGCCATGATGTCATCTTCTTTCATCACAACTAACTCATCTGCGTCTATTTTTACTTCAGTACCAGAATATTTTCCAAATAAAACAATATCCCCAACTTTTACATCAAGTGGCTGAGCTTTGCCATTTTCCTGTATTTTTCCATTTCCGACAGCCACAACTTCGCCTTTTATTGGTTTTTCTGTTGCGCTATCAGGGATAACTATTCCGCCTGGAGAGGTTTTTTCTTCTTCCATTCTTTTTATGACCACTCTGTCATGCAAAGGTCTTATTTTCATACTAATAACTCCTGATTTTATTTAATTAAATTTTTAGCACTCTCAATAGGAGACTGCTAATTTTATTGTTATAAAAAAAAATGTCAAGACTTAATTGTCTGGATCTACATCTATATAGTCATTATTTTTACTTTTTTTCTGGGAGGCTGTTTTGTAATTATAGCTGGTTTTTTTGATAAAAGATTTAATTAAAATTCTTCTTGATATAGGCAAAAGTAAGGCAACCCCTAAAAAATCTGTAAAAAAACCTGGTATAAGTAATAATACTCCGCATACTAATAAAGCAAAATTACTTAAAATTTCTACGCTTGGATCAGAGGCATTAAGAATCGATTGTCTTGCTTGAACAAATGATGAAATACCTTGATATCTTATCGTCACCAGACCTAAAAAAGCAGTGAAAAAAGTAAGTATAATAGTTGTAACGGCTCCTATTTCAGCTCCAATTTTTACAAAAAAATAAATTTCAATAATTGGCAAAAAAACAAAGATAAAAATAAAGTATTTCATAATTTTTTATTGTACAAATGTTTTTCAAATGAATTTTTTATTTTTTGAAGATTATCCTTTGAATTTATAATCTGGTTATCCCAATCCATTATTTCTTTCAATATTATATTTTCCATAGATTTTATATTTTCATCGGAATCATTCAGTGCAGGGATATAATTAAAAAATTTTCCGCCGGATGAGATATAGTTTTCTCTACTTTGCATATTAATTTCTTCTAAAGTCTCTAAACAATCACATAAAAAACCTGGGCAAAATATATCTACGCTGTCAACTCCTTCCTTAGCTAAGTTTTCTAGAACCTCATCTGTGTATGGCTGAAGCCAAACTTGTTTACCAAATCTAGATTGGAAAGTCACTATATAATCACTTTCACTAATTTTTAGCTCTTTAGCAATCATTTCTGCTGTTATGTGACAATAACAATGATATGGGTCCCCCTTATGTAAATTTACTTGTGGTAACCCGTGAAAAGAAAATATTAATTTTTTAGACTTTTTTTCTTTCTCCCAAAAATGTTTTATTCTAAGTGCGCAGGCAGATATATAACTTGCTTCATCATGGTAGGTTGATAAAAATCTTATATCGGGAATATTTCTCCATGTTTTAATTTCGCATGATAACTTGTCAAAAATTGATGCCGTTGTTGCTGCAGAGTACTGTGGAAACATTGGTATTATAACTAATTTATTTATATTATTTTCTCTGTAATTATCTAATACTTTTTTTATTGAAGGATTTCCGTACCTCATAGCTAAATCTACCAAAATATTTTTTTTCATAATATTTTTTGAATTTTTTATTTTGGTAACAATATTATTAGAAATTACTAATAAAGGTGATCCATCTTTAGACCATATTTTCTTATATAATTTTTTACTTCTTTGAGGTCTTATATTTAAAATTAATATATTTAATATTAACCACCATAAGATTCTTGGCATCTCAACAATTCTTGGATCAGATAAAAATTCTGCAAGATATTTTCTTACCGCCAAAGTTGTAGGCGCATCAGGAGTTCCTAAGTTAACTAATAGAACGCCTATTTTTCTCTCATCACCATGAGAATATTTTTCGTTTGATTTATATCTCATAATTATCAATTAATATTATAAACTAAAGTTTTGTTTTTGGTATTTATATATTAAGTTTTAGAGTCTGTCTCTTAATGGGCTTGTTCTTGGGAAATGTTGTTTTAAAAACTCCATTTGATCATACAAAATAACTTTCCCTTGTAAAAATATATATTCTGCATGCGTAGGAACAAAGGGTATAGCTAAAAGTTGCATATTTGCTTGTTCTGGGGTTCTTCCTGCTTTTGCGTTATTACATCTCTTGCAGGCAGAAACAACATTAACCCACAAATCATTCCCTCCTTGGTATAACGGCGTCACATGATCTCTTGATAAATTTTCAGAACCAAATTTATTACCGCAATACATGCACAAATGATCATCACGTTTAAAAAGAGTTCTATTATTTAACGGTGGCGCATAATGGTCTATTAAAGTCTTGTTGCTACCATATGTTGCAATTATTGAATTCACATCAACTTTACTTCTTTTGTTTGTTATAGCATTTATACCGCCGCGAATTGTCATAAAATTACTTCCGCACGTATAAGCTATCTGACTATTGAAATATAGCCTTACTGCATCTTGGTATGTAACCCACTCAAGAGGCATTCCAGATACATCAGTTCTCAAAATCTGCTGTCTTAAACTATCCACTTTAATTATGACCCCTAATTCAAATAAGGTGTAAAATATCTTTTATTAATTATATGTATCTTTAAAATACTTTATTAACATTACAAAAAAATTGCGCAAAGATAAATACCTTTTTAACTAAAAAATGGAAAAAAATATAGCTCAAATAGCAATTATTAAGCCACTATATAATCTTTTTGATTATGAAATACCTAATACATATAGTGATATAAAGCCTGGCACAAGGGTTTCCGTAGAATTTGGAAAGAAATTAACAATTGGTTTTGTAATAAATATAAAAAAACGTAGTAATTCCGCAAATTATAAATTAAAACCAATTATTGATGTTATAGATAAAAATCCAATACTTGACCATGAATTGCTTAATTTATTCTCATGGGCTGCTAATTATTACCATGCTCCAATTGGCCAAATCATTAGCCTTGGAACCCCCTCATACCTTAGACAGGGGAGAAAATTGAGCGAAAGTTATATTGATAAAAAAGAACAACAAATAATAATAAAAGAACAAAAAATCAAACTAACAAAAGAACAAAAGAACGCTGTAAACAATATTGATGAATCAATAAATAGTTTCAAATGTTTTCTCTTAGATGGGATAACTGGAAGCGGTAAAACTGAAGTATATAAAAAAATTCAAAATAAAATATATAATAAAGGTCTTCAAACTTTAATAATTGTTCCTGAAAAGAATCTTATTCCAGGATTAATAAATTATTTTAATGACAAAAATATAAAAATTTTAGAATACCATTCATCACTTACCCCCAAAAAAAAATTCGTTAATTGGAGTCTAATACAGACATGTAAAGTTGATATTATTGTTGGCACGAGATCTTCCGTCTTCTTAAAAATACCAAATCTAGGTTTAATAGTTGTTGATGAAGAACACGATATATCTTTAAAAAATAATTCTGAGGCAAAATATAATGCTAGAGATATAGCAATTTACAGAGCAAAAAATAAAAACATTCCTATAATTCTTGGCACTGCCACACCATCATCAGAAACAATTTTGAATGTTCTTAACAAAAAATATAGTCATATAAAAATGCGTAATAGGATTAACAACAAATCTCTACCAATTCTTAAAGTTATTAATATGTCAAACAAAAAAAATGAAATAATATCAAAAGAAGTAATTTCTTCCATAAATGATAGGATTAATAAAAAAGAGCAAACATTAATTTATCTTAATAGAAGAGGTTACTCACCAATTATTAATTGCAGAGATTGCCGATGGATACCTAAGTGCTCTAATTGCAATTTAAATATGACTTATCACAAGAAAAATAATTTATTAATATGTCATCATTGTGCAAAAAATATAAACTACCAAAATAAATGTCATAAATGTGGATCTAAAGACATATCATTTCTTGGAGAAGGAACTGAAAAAATTGAAGAA
>MDTC01065266.1_pt1 | contig 11863 bp, 12 predicted proteins | sample 811181 | NCBI WGS metagenome assembly MDTC01 (sample SAMN05326644, study PRJNA326480) | marine metagenome | isolation source: seawater | place: Pacific Ocean: North | collected 2011
ATAATTACCAAATATTATTCCAATACCAACGCCAGCTCCTGCTAGTGCGATTGCAGCGAGACCCGCTCCAATCATTTTTGCTGCTTCTAACTCCATTGTTCCTCCTTTTTTTTATTAATGGTGTAAATTTAATGCATCGTTTAAATAAATGCAGGTTAAAATTGCAAAAACATAAGCTTGTAAAAACGCAACTAATATTTCCAAACCTGTTAATGCTACTGAAAAGCTAAGTGGTAACCAGCCCCCTAACATTCCTAAACTAATTACAAATCCTCCAAAAACTTTTAACATTGTGTGTCCAGCCATCATATTTGCAAACAAACGCACTGAAAGGCTAACCGGCCTACTTAAATATGAGATTATTTCGATTATAGTAATAAGAGGAAGTAATATCATCGGTACTCCACTTGGCACAAAGAGCTTTAAATATCCAAAACCATGTTTTAAAAAACCTATGACAGTGACTGCAATAAAAATAAATATTGCCATTAATAAAGTAACTATAATATGACTTGTGACTGTGAATGAGTAAGGTAACATTCCTAACATGTTGCAAAAAAGCACAAACATAAATAAGCAAAAAATAAACGGGAAATAAGGTTTCGCTTTAGTTCCTGCAGTGTCACTAATCATTTTGGCTATAAAGTTATAAATCATCTCAGAAATTAATTGAAATCTACCAGGAATTAGTTTTTTTTCTTTTGTACCTAAAAAAAGTATCCCACAAATAGCAAGCGCACTAAGTAACATAAATAAGCTTGCATTTGTAAAAGACAGGTCAATACCAGCTATCTTAATTTCTGGGCCGATTCTATATACAGCGAATTGGTGCATCGGGTTTGTTGCCATAAAATTTTTTTAAATTAATCTTTTTCCTGCATTTTTTTTGCAGTTTTTATTACGTTTAAAATTCCAGCTGCAGAACCTAGAAAAAAGAAAATTATTATTAACCAAGGCTTAGTATCAAACCAACTATCTAAAATAAACCCAATTATCGTTCCAACTGCGACATGTGCGACAAGATCTGTGCTTAACTTAAAAGCACTACCCATAGACGAACTATTTCTACTATTATCTTCATTTTTTAAACTACTTTTTAGTTTTTCTTTTGCAATTTTTAGGCGAGTTTTAAAGTCATTATGGTCTGACATTTTAAATTAGGCTACTAACTCTTCTGCTTTTTCTAAATCAACAGCTACTAATTGACTAATTCCTTTTTCTGGCATTGTTACCCCATACAACCTATGCATCCTGGACATAGTTAATGCATGGTGTGTAATGATAATAAATTTAGTTTGGGTTATCTTTACAAGCTCATCTAATAATGCACAAAATCTTGTAACGTTTGCGTCATCCAAAGGTGCGTCTACCTCATCCAATACACAAATTGGAGAGGGATTTACTAAGAACACAGCAAAGATTAGAGATAATGCTGTAAGAGCTTGTTCACCTCCAGATAATAGAGTTATTGATTGAAGTCTTTTTCCTGGAGGAGAGACCAACATTTCTAGTCCTGCTTCTAATGGATCTTCTGAATCAACAAGTTCTAATTTTGCACTGCCACCGTTAAATAATTTTGTATAAACTTCACTAAATTTTCTATTTACTTTTGTGTAAGCATCTAGAAGTTTTTCCCTTCCTTTTTGGTTTAATTCATCAATAGATGTTTTAAGTTTAACGATTGCGGAATAAAGGTCGGCCCGATCATCTTCCATTTTTTTTATTTCATCTTGATATTTTTTTGTTTCTTCGTCAGCTCTTAGGTTTACCGAACCCAAAGCCACTCTTTGTTTTTTTATTTTTTCAAGGATCTGTTCTTGTTTTTCTAAATTAGGGTAGGTTTCTGGCGTCAAATTATTTAAATTTGAAATTGAAAGAAGATTGTTTTCATTTTCTAATTGGAGATCATTTTTTATAGAATAAACTAAATCTTTTTTTCTTTTATCAATACCTTCTATTGTTGCTTCACTCCTTGCTTTATTTTCTCGCAACATGCTAAATTTCTCTTGTATTTCTTTTAAGTTTTGATTTATTAAATTGTATTTTTTTTCAGCTGCTTGTAGCTCTTCATCTAATTCTTCGCTTCTCTTTTTTATATTCTCTATATTTTGAATATTTTGACCTTTATGAGTTGCAATTTTTTCAGGATTTTTTTGATTTTCACTAATTTCAATTTTTATTTCACCTTTTCTTTCATTTAGCTCTTTTATCATTTTATCGGAATTGATTTTTAAGTTATTCCAATTTTCAAGTTCTACGTCTATATTTTTAATTCTTTCCCTCCTTTTAATCGAGTCACTTTTGATTGACTCATATTTTCCGTAAGTTGATGCGTACTGTTCTTGCGATGAGGTAATGTGGTTAACTATTTTTTTTAACCTTTCAAACAAATCTTTAGTTAATTTTTTGTCAGAATCGATATAACCTTCAATTTCATTTATAATTTCATCTAATTGAGATCTAAGCTGTTGCAGGCTAGCTTTAGAATCGTTTAATTCTGATTGAGACTTTACTTCAGTTTGAGATAATTCCTTTTCAGTTTTTAATAATTCATCTTTTTCTCCGAGAATTCTTTTTTCATTTAATGAAGCGTCCAAGGAAATACTTTTCTCTCTTTGTAAGTCCGAATCTAAAGTTTCCAAAGATTTATGTAGTTTAATTTGTAAACTCTTAATTCTAGCTTCTTCTTCCTCTAGATTAGTCATCTCAAGATTGAGCTTCTGAAGTGTGGCTAGATTTTCCATTTTCCTATTTCTTAATGGAGCAAGTCTTTTATTTTCATCTTCAAGCAATTGATTATTATGACTTAAATCTATTTTAACCGCACTTAATTCATCGTCTTGTTCATTGAGTTTTTCAACTACTTCAGATTTATCTTTCTCTATTATTGTTAATTTTAAATAATATAGACCAGCCTCTATACTTTTAATTTCTTTTGAAATTTCCTTATATCTACTAGCCTCTTCAGCTTGTTTTCGAAGACTATCTAGTTGTTTTTCCTGTTGTTTTCTAAGTTCATCAGCCCTTTTCAAATTGTTTTCCGCAGCGCCTAATCTTGCTTCAGCCTCTTCTCTTCTGGCGTGGATACCTGAAATTCCAGCAGCTTCCTCTAATACTGCTCTTCGTTCAGCAGGTTTTGATGTAACAAGCGAACCTATTCTTCCTTGACTGATTAAAGACGGGGAATGAGCTCCGGTAGACAAGTCTGCAAAAAAAGTTTGAGCATCTCTTGCTCTAACTTCTTTTTGGTTGATAAAATATTTTGAACCTTTATCTACTTGAATTTTTCTTGTGACCACTATCTCATCTAATTCATTGTACTGCATAGATCCGTTCTTATCAGTATTTTCAATTTGAACAGAAACTTCCGCTATATTTTTAGAAGGTCTGTTTGAGGTTCCAGAAAAAATAACATCTTCCATGCCTGAACCTCTCATACTTTTTGCAGACGTTTCACCCATACACCATCTTAATGCTTCCACAATATTTGATTTTCCACATCCGTTGGGTCCAACTATTCCAGTTAAACCGTCTTCGATATAAAAATTTGTTTTATCAAAAAAAGATTTAAATCCGGTTATTTCTATTTTTTTAAATTTCATTATAAAAGCTTGTTAATTATTTTTTTTAAAGAATTGTAATCTTTTTTTCCCTCATATTTTTTTTCGTTTATAAATATAGTTGGAGTTGAACTAATTTTATATTTTTTTTGAGCTTCAATTCTTTCATTAAGAATTTTTTCTTCTAAAATTTTATCTGTTAGACATTTATTCATTTTGTCTTCTGTGAGAGAGAATTTTTTACCTATAGTTTTAATTGAACTATTAATTGTATTTATATCAGAACCAGCTGCCCACTTATTTTGCTTTTTATAAATTTCGGTTAAAAATTCAAAGTTTGTTTGAGAATTTTCATCACATTTTAAAATTTTCTCTGCATTTAGAGCAGCTAAATCAAGTGGAAAGCTATGATGTTCAAATTTTACTTTTCCAACGCTAATATATTCTTTTTTCAAATTTTCGTAAATTTTTCCATGAAAATCTGCACAATGAGGACATGTCAGCGAAGAAAAAACTTTTACTGTTATTATGTTTTTAGAATCACTTTTGTTTTGCGAAGATGAATCACAGCTCACAAAAATCATCATCAGAGATAATAAAAAAATATTTTTAATTATTTTTAGCATTATATGCTTCTATGAGTTTATTTAATGTTTTTTTAAGTTCTTCATTTTTAATATTTTTTAATTTATCATTAAAATTCAATTTAGCTTTACCTAATGGCAAATTTTTTCCTACAATTTTTTTCTCTCTAACAACTTTAAGTTTAACCTCTTTTATGCAGTTGAAACCAAAAAAACTGTTAATTTTATCCATAATTTCTTGTTTACCGTATTCCACAGTGAGTTCATTTCCATGAACTACATTTAAAACTAGTGTTCCATTGCTCATTTCTTTACCCATCTTTACTGTACTTGGATAACATGCATTAGACAGGTCTTTACCGACCATTTTAGCCCAGTTGTCGACTATATTGGAGAAATTGTAGCTACCCTTTTTTAATAGTTTTTTTAGATCCTGCGGTATAGACCTAGAAAAAGGCCTTAAACCTTGTATGAAAGAGTTGCTTTTATTATTATCTTTTTTATCATGCATTTGCCCCTTAATTTATCAAAAAAAATTCTAGCTTGGTACGATAATAACAGCAGAAAGCTACCTTGGCGTGTTAGTAAAAAATCTGAAAAAAAGCTTTATTACAGACTTTTAAGCGAATTTATGTTGCAACAAACACAAGTTAAAACAGTCCTTCCTTATTTTAAAAAATTTTTACTTTATCATCCAACTCTACAGTCATTATCAAAGTCTAATGAAAAAAAAGTTTTAAAATTATGGGAAGGTCTTGGATACTATAGAAGAGCAAGAAATCTTCTAGCAACTGCAAAAATATTAGTTAAAGAACACAATTCTAAGTTACCAAAAAATATTTTTGATATAAAAAAACTACCTGGAATAGGCGATTATACTGCAAATGCCCTGCTAGCATTTATTCATGATCAGCCCACAATCGCTATTGATGGAAATGTTAGAAGAGTTTTTGCAAGAATACTCAATAAGAATGTCTCTACGCCAGACTTATCGAAAATTATAGAAGTGAATAAAAAATCATTATTTAAAACAAAAAGGCATTCAGACTTTGTTGAAGCTTTAATGGAGTTTGGAGCATTGATTTGCAAACCAAAAGAACCAGAATGTTTTCATTGCGATATCGGAAATATGTGCATGTATTTAAAGTCAGATAAAAAATTCAAACAAATTAAAAAAAATCAATCTTTAGAGAAAAGTTATGATATATTTTGCTACATAAACAAAATAAAAAACAAAATTGCATTAACAAAAAATCATAATCTTGGATTTTTAAATAATTTTTATTTACCTCCTATCAAAGAATCAAATAAAAAAAATAAAATACAAGATTGGAATTTTCATTCTAATTTTAAAAATTATATTTCTAATAAAAAATTAAATATAAATTTATATTATAAGTATTCATCAAAACTTCCACTCGAGTCACAATGGTTTTCTTTTAAAGATAATAATGAGTTTATTCCTACATTTACAAAAAAAATATTTAAACAATTCTCAAAATTTGATTAATGAAAAAAAAAATTGTAATTGCAGGAGCAGGTATAGCTGGATTAACTTTAGGAAATTTTTTACAAAAAAATTTAGATTTTGAATTCACTATATATGAAAAAAAAGAAGCATTAAACTTAGACGAAGGTTTTGGCATTCAACTTGCAGTAAATAGTGTTTCTATTTTAAATGAAATTGGATTTAAAGAGTTTAGTAAAAAAGATATTTACAATCCTATATTTTTAGATTTTTATTCCAATCAGGGTAAAGTATGTAATTTAGATTTAACTCAATTTAATACAAGTGCAGAAAAATATACTACTCTCAAAAGATCTTCTTTAATTAAGTTTTTAAAAGATAAATTATTTTCTAATGTATTTAGATTTAACAAAACAATTGAGTCAATTGAACACAAAGAAAATAAAATACTAATAAAGTTTACAGATGGAGACACAGATGAAGCTGATTATCTTGTAGTTTCAGATGGAGTTTTTTCATCAACAAAGGCTATTATAGAGAGTAAAAAAACTTATGTAGACTTTAAGGGAGCTTTTGCAGCCAGAAGTATCATTAGTAAAAATAATTTAAAAAAACTTAATCAAGAAAACATTTCCCTAATTATGTGGTCAAATGCAAATTTAATCTTTTATCCAGTAAATGAGGATGAATATAACTTTGTTGCCATATTAAGAAATAAGCTCAGCACTTCTGATGACAAAAATAGGGAGTTTCTTAAAAATATTTTAGAAAAAAACGATTTAAATATTTTATTTGATAAAGATGCATCCTTTTGGCCTATTTATGGTTCTAATAAGCCGTCAATTTCTAAATATAAAAATATTTTCTATTTAGGGGACGCACTATATACCTTTACTCCCAGCATGGCTCAAGGTGCTTCTCAATCAATAGAAAGTGCAAAAGAATTGTTCAAAATTTTTGAAAAAGATATTAGTGATAAGCAGAATATTTATTTTGCAAATAGATTAGAAAGAATAAAGATAATTAGCAAAAGATCCAATCTTAATTTTTTTACTTTTCATTTATCAAATTCATTTTTAATCACAGTAAGAAATTTTATCTTAAGAAAATTAATTAATAATAAAAAATTTTTAAATACTTTTTTAGGAAGGGTTTTTAAAAAGTAATTTCTGTCTTAGATGATCAATTGGTAACATGGATCCTTCAATATTATAGTGCCAGTAAGTCCAACCATTACAGCTTTCTGCACCTATTATTTTTGCTGCAACTTTGTGAATTGATCCTTCGTTATCTTTGTGCTTTATGCTTCCATCAGCCATTATTTTAGCATTATATTTTTTTTTATGATCAAATAATGTCATACCAGGCTCTAAAATGCCCATCTCAATTAAAGAACCAAAGGGAATTCTCGGTTTAGATTTATTATTCTGAATTGTATCTAAATAATTATCTTCAATTTCTTTCACTTCCGCTATTCTTTTTTTTGCTGCAGAAAAATACTTCTTATCTTTCTCGATACCATAGTATTTTCTACCAAGTTTTTTAGCTACTACAGCTGATGTACCCGTACCTAGAAAAGGATCGAATACAGAATCTCCTTTATTAGTTGTTGATAAAATTATTCTATACAAAAGCGCCTCAGGCTTTTGTGTAGAATGAACTTTTTGACCATTTTTTTTTAATCTTTCCTTTCCACTACAAATAGGTAGCATCCAATCTGATCTCATTTGAAGGTCATCATTAAAACATTTTAGAGATTGATAATTAAACTTATATTTAGATTTCTTACTTTTCGAAGCCCATATTAAAGTTTCATGAGCATTAGTAAATCTTGTACCTTTAAAATTTGGCATAGGGTTATTTTTTCTCCATATAACGTCATTTAAAATCCAAAAATCTAGATTTTGAATATGATAGCCCAACCTAAAAATATTGTGGTAAGATCCAATAACCCAAATACTCCCGTTATCTTTTAATATTCTTTTACATTCTATTAACCAAGCTTTGCAAAAATCATCATAATGATTAAAACTTTGAAACTGATCCCATTTATCATCAACCCCTTTGACTTTACTATCGTTCGGTCGTCTCAAGGATTCTCCTATTTGCATATTGTAAGGCGGGTCTGCAAAAACTAGGTCAAAAGACTTGTCAGGTATTTTTTTTAAAACTTCTAAAGAGTTGCCGTTTATAATGTTGTTTAACAAATTTAACATTTTTTAATTCAACTCTAAATTGAATCTGTGGTCAAACAATTTTACGTGAAATCGCACGTCTCTTGTGCTCAAAATATTTATTTTAACAACATGTTGTGTATGGGCCTGAAACCTTTTCGATGATGGGCGGAAATTCCAAATTTTTTTAAACCTTCGAAGTGTGCTTTAGTTCCATAACCAAAATTTCTTTCCCAAGCATAATGAGAAAATTTTTCAGACAATTTAATCATTAATAAATCTCTGTAAGTTTTTGCTATGATTGACGCAGCGCCTATACATTTAATTTTTTCATCTCCTTTAATAATAGTTTTATAATTTTTAAGACCTTTTGGGGCAAAAGGACCATCAATTAAAATTTGTTGAGGCTTTTTGGAAAGTTTATCAATTGCTCTTTTCATTGAAAGAAGAGCTGCTTGCAAAATATTAAAATTAAAGATTTCTTCAACAGACGCTACCCCAATTGCATAATAGGAGTTTTCTTTTATTAAACTTGCAATCTTTAGCCTATTTTCAAAATTAATTTTTTTTGAGTCTTTTATTAATTTCAAATCAATTTTACCATTAAGTATAACTGCAGCAGATACCACAGGACCAGCTAAACAGCCTCTACCAACTTCATCTACTCCAGCTGTAATAATATTATTTTTCAATTTTTATTTTTAAATCTGATATTTTCTTTCTAATCATCTTCAAGTCTATCCAGGACATAGATTTTTGATCAGGTTGTCTCATCAAAAAAGCGGGATGAAAAGATACAATCACAGAAGTGTTACATTTCCCTATTTTTTTTATAAGCCACTTGCCTCTAACCTCAGAGATTTTTTGTCCACCTCCTAGAACAGCATTTAAAGCAGAACTACCCAATAGAATTAAAATTTTGGGTTCTATAATTTCTATATGTCTAATTAGGAAAGGGAGATATCTAGCTATTTCTTCCTTTGTCGGACTTCTATTTTCCGGAGGCCTGTAATTAACTACATTTGTTATATAAACACTATCTCTATCTAAATTAATTGATATTAACATTTTGTCTAAAAGTTCACCAGTTTTACCTATAAAAGGAACTCCTTCTAAATCTTCATTGGCTCCTGGCCCCTCACCAATAATCATAATTTTTGAGTTAGGATTACCATCAGAAAAAACAATGTTTGCAGAATTCTTTTTTAATAGACAGTTTTTAACAGCACCAATGGTTTTCTTGAGTTCTTGTAACTCTTTGCCTCTAGACCCTTTAATAGCTAGATTGCTATTTATTTTATATCTATTTATAGCTTCATTCTCATATATTAGGTTATGATTAATTAAACTATAATATTTAATTAGCTTTACAAATTTGGTATTAATTTTTTTTACCATTTGAATAATTATGAAAAACTTAAAAGCTCAATTCAAGTTAATAATATTTTTTTTATTATTTATAAATGCTTCAAACAGTATTTTGGCTAAGAATATTGATAAATTTTCCAACTCAAAAGAACTATCTAATTATTTTTCGGGGATAATAGCTATAAATGACAATCAATATTTAACATCCTATAAATATTTAAAATCATTAAACAACCTCGAAGAGAGTCACTACTCTTACTCTCAATATTATCTGTATTCATTAATAACGCTCAAAAAGTTTAGAGATGCAGCTAATTATTCTATAAAACTTGAAAAAAAAAAACTTGATAATTTTGAAAGTAATTTAGTAAGTGGAATCTACTATTTAGGAAACAATGATTTTGTTAAAGCTAAATTTTATTTTGAAAAGTTAAAAAATCAAAATCAACCAGGAAATGTTCAAAATTTACTTTCTGCATCATTAAATACTTGGTCTAATTTTGAGAATATGAATAATATTAATTTAGCACTTTCTGATTTAAAATCACTTCCAAGTAGATTTCAGAATTTAAAAAATATTCAAGAAGTTTTTGTATATTGTTATTTTGACTCTAATAAAACCGATGAGGCGTTTAGAAAATTAACAGTTAACTCTGATATCAATTATTCAAGATATAATTTTTTTCACGTAAACTATTTGATATCTAAAAATAAGGAAAAAAAAGCAAAAAAAGTTTTAGAATCCTCTCTTAATTTGCATCCAACTAATTTAATTTTAAATCAGCTACAAACAGATTTAGAAAAAAAACAAAAAAATAATAATAAGTTTGACTGCAAAAAAAATAAACATGTAATTGCAGAAATACTTTACATTGTTGCTAACGGGCTTGCTTCACAAGCAAATTACGTTGCTTCTAATTTTTATTTAAATTTAGCAAAGTACTTAAATCCAAACTTTCTTTCATTTGACTTACTTTATGCCGAAAATCTTAGCGTGCTACAGCAATACCCACAAGCGGCAAAGATTTATAAAAGCATTAAAAAAATTGGATCTAATTACAGTTGGCATGCATCTAAAAGAATTACATTTATTTTAAAAAAACAGGAAAAAAAAGATGAAGCAATTAATTATTTAAAAGATTCTTTTTTAAAAATTAAAAATCCTGATATTTATGAAATATTTGATTATGCCAGTTTTTTAAAAAACAATGAACAATTCGAAGAATCAATTAAATACTACTCAGAGTTAATCAATTTAATTGAAAAAAATCACAATCTTTATGGAGAAGTTTTAGATGGTAGAGGTGTTGCTTATGAAAGGACTAATCAGTGGAACAAAGCTGAAATTGATTTACTTAATTCCCTAACTATTTCTCCTGACGATGCTTATGTAATAAATTATTTGGCTTATTCATGGATTGAAAAAGGAATTAACATAGAAAAATCATTAGAGATGCTTAAAAAAGCTAATCAACTAAAACCGAATGACGGATATATTGTTGATTCTTTAGGTTGGGCTTTGTTTAAATTAAAAAAATATGACGAGGCAAAAAAATATTTAGAATTAGCAGTGAAGCTGATGGCTTCAGACCCAGTTATAAATGATCATTATGCCGACGCACTATGGATGAACAGTAATTCCCTTCAAGCAAGATATTATTGGAATTATGTTTTAAAATTAAAAAAAACAGAAGAAAAATTAAAAAAAAAAATTGAAAAAAAATTATTATTTGGTCTCAAAACTTAGAATAGAGAATGATAAAATCTTATTCTAAAATAAATTTATTTTTAAAAGTTTTAAAAAAAAATAACAATGGACTGCACAATATTCAATCTAGTGTAATGTTATTGAATTTATATGACCAAATAATCATAAAAAACACAAATAAAAATCAAGATGAAATAAAATTAATTGGAAAATTTAAAAAAAAAATAAATAGTAAAAACAACTCAATAACTAAATCTCTATACATCTTAAGAAAACATAATTTTTTAGATAATAAAAATAAATATAAAATTACTATAAATAAGAAAATACCAGTATTTGCTGGACTAGGGGGAGGAACAAGCAATGCAGCATTTTTGGTTAAATATTTTTTAAAAAATAAAATAAATGAAAAAATATTAAAAATTTTTGAAAAAGAAATAGGTTCTGATTTTAGATTGTTTTTTTATAAGCATTCTTTTCAAAAGAGCCTAAAAAAAATTATAAAATTTAAAAAACAATTGACTTTATTTTTTGTTTTAGTCTATCCACATATAAATTGTTCAACAAAACAAATATATTCAAAAGTCACTAAATTTAATTTGCCTTTAAAAAATAATTTATCAAAATATAATTCTAAAAATACGTATATAAAATTTATACAGAATGAAAAAAATGATCTACAAAAAATAGTTGAAAAAAAATTTTTAAAAATTAAGAAAACTTTAGATTTGATAAAATTACAAAAAAAATGTTTGTTTTCACGTATGACCGGTTCAGGTTCTGTTTGTTTTGGAGTATTTGCTGATAAAAAATCAGCAAAAAATGCCTACAGAATTATTGCGAAAAAACTTCCAAATTATTGGTGTATATTTGCAAAATCTATTTAATTATTTGTTTTTATGATATATGAAATCGATAATAATGGGGCATAGCCAAGCGGTAAGGCAGCGGTTTTTGATACCGTCATCCTAGGTTCGAATCCTAGTGCCCCAGCCAAAAAA
>MDTC01140005.1_pt1 | contig 11863 bp, 8 predicted proteins | sample 811181 | NCBI WGS metagenome assembly MDTC01 (sample SAMN05326644, study PRJNA326480) | marine metagenome | isolation source: seawater | place: Pacific Ocean: North | collected 2011
ATTTAGTTTCGTAATATTAAATGCTCAGTCAAATAAAAAATCATTGTTTAATGGTGAAAATCTTGATGGATGGACTAATCATGGAGAGGAACTTTGGTATGTTTCAAATGGAGAAATTATTTGTGAGAGTGGCCCCAAAAAAGAATATGGATATTTATCAACTAAAGAATTTTATGATGACTTTATTTTAACCCTTGAATTTAAACAAGAAGCTAATGGTAATAGTGGAGTGTTTTTTCGCTCTACCCTTGAAGGAACTAAAATTAGTGGATGGCAAGTAGAAGTTGCTCCCCCAGGAAGTGATACTGGAGGAATATATGAATCGTATGGAAGAGGATGGCTGATTAAACCAGATCCATCTAAAGATAAGGCCTTAAAGATGGGAAAATGGAATTTGATGAAAATTAAAGTTAAAGGTGATAAAGTAATAACATGGGTGAATGGAACTGAAATGGTTTCAATAGAAGATGAAAAAATAGGTAAAGGTAAAGGAGCTATAGCACTTCAAATTCATGATGGAGGCGGGATAAAAGTTAGATGGAGAAATTTATTTATTCAACCTCTTAGATAATTAGTTTTTTATGATTAAAAATAGTTTTCAGGGACCATTTTTTCATGTTGTATTTTTTTGGTTAAAAAATTCTAAAAATGAAAAAGATAGATTAAAATTAGAGATTGAGCTGAAAAATTTTATTCAAGCAAATAATCAAGTTAGATCTTCTCATATTGGAGCTCCAGCTAATACAAAAAGAACTGTTGTTGATAATAGTTATGATTTAAGTTTGATTGTTACATTTAATTCAAAAGAGGAGCAAGAAATTTATCAAAACGACCCAACTCATATAGAATTTATTGATAGGGCAAGTGAATTATGGGATAGGGTTCAAGTTTATGATTCTTTTCAAGTCGATTAGTTGAAAAAATCACTTATTCCTACTGGTCTAACTTCCTTGCCTTTAATTCCTTTTAATTTGTCTCCTAAAATATAACGAATGGAATCTGCAATTTTTTCAATTTTCAAAACAACATCTTGGTTAGTTGTTGCTAAATTATTTTTCTCTGAAGGATCATTTGATAAATTATACAATTCAGAAAATTTAATTTCATTCATATCATATTTAATTGGGATGCCATTATTAGTTCCTTTTCTTCCATTAAGTGAACGATAAGTATGTGGTAAATAAAGTTTCCAATTGTTATGACGGATGGCATGGAGTTCATTAACTCTATAATAAAAGAAAAAATTTTTATGAGGGGATTTAGTCGTTTGTTTTTTAAGAAGAGGAACTAAGGAAAGTCCATCTATTTTATTTTTTGGGAGGGGAGTGTTTGTAAAATCAGCAATTGTAGGGAGCCAATCTATACCCATAGCAGGAGCATTAATAACAGTATTTGATTCTATTTCATTCGGGTAGTAAACTATTCCAGGAACTCTGTGCCCTCCTTCCCAATTAGTGCCTTTACCTTCTCTAAAATCCCCAGCGGATCCTGAATGACCACCATATGAAAGCCATGGGCCATTATCTGAAGTGAAAATTATAATAGTGTTATTTTCTAGATTATAAGTTTTCAATGTATTTATTATTTGTCCAACTGAATCATCAATTTCTTGAATAACATCACCATACAAATCTCTTTTAGATTTACCTTTAAATGAAGGACTTACAAAAAGAGGAACATGAGGTTGAGGATGAGCTAATAATAAGAAAAATGGTTTTTCTTTATTTTTTTCAATAAAAGAAATTGTTTTTTCAGTCAATTGTTGTGTTAAATAGGATTGGTCATTTATAGTTTTTATTCGATTTTCATTTTCATATAAATAAATATCGGAGAAATTAAAAATTGACCCTTGTTGAGGATGTTTGGGCCACATATCATTTGAATAAAGAATTCCATAAAATTCATCAAATCCATGTTGTCTTGGCAAAAATTCTGGAGCATCCCCTAAATGCCATTTCCCGAAAATACCTGTAGTGTATTTTTTTTTTTTTAAGAGTTCGGCTATAGTAGTTTCTTTAGGGTTAAGGCCATATTTGCTATTTGGCATATAAGCATTAAAAACACCAATTCTTTCAGCATAGCATCCTGTAAGAATAGAAGCTCTCGATGCAGAACATACTGGGTTAGATGCATAGTATGAGGTAAAACGCGCACCATTATTAGCAAGAAAATCAATATTAGGGGTGTAAATGTTACTGGCGTTATAGCAACTCAAATCTTGATATCCTTGATCATCGGTTAAGATAAAAATAACATTAGGCTGGGATTTAATTTTTTCTGAACAACCAAAAAAGAAAATAAAACTTGTGTAAAAAAAAAGAAAAAAAATTATTTTCTTCATTACTCTATGAATAAATAGGTGAAATACAATTTTCAAATGGATGGTATTTACCTTCAGAAGCCCATCTCATTCCTCTTTTTTGTATTTCAAATAATTCTGCTATTTCAAATTCTTTTAGATGATGCCCTATTGAAGAATAGAAAACTCGACCTTTCCCATGGTATTTTTTCCATACAGCAGGAATAATAGAGCCTTCAATTCCCTCAATAAAATCAGGATTATCAAATTTATGAACTTTGATTTTTGTAAATTTAGTAGTAGCTAAAACTTTTACATTTGGATCAATTAACATATAATATTGTTCTGAATTTGTGACTTTAAAATCATTTATTCCAGAAGTAATATAGTCTGAATTATTTACAATTTTTACATCAAAATCCTTGTGACCTCCAGGATGACTTGTGAACATTCCTCCGACCATTGCCTGATATCCTAAATCACCTCTAAATGAATCGCCTAACCCTCCATGCCATCCAGTAAAACCTACTCCCTTACTTATTGCATTAGAAAGACCTTTAAATTGTTTTTCAGAAATTTTACCCATAGTCCAAACTTGAACAATTAAATCAAATTGAATTAAGGTGTCGAAATCTGCATAGACATCTAAATTTTCTGATAATGTTATTTTTGCCCCCTCTGATTCAAACCAAGGAACAAAAAGATCCTTTGCTTCTTTAGGTTTATGACCAGGCCAACCGCCATAAACAAATAAAACTTTTTTATTGTCTAAATTTGGATTAGTATTTTGAGCTGGTAAAAATGATTTTTCAAAATATTTTTTTGGTATAATAAAAGGAGCTATACCAGCAGCAAAAGTTTTATTAAAAAAATTTCTTCGAGATAGTATTGATTTTTTCATTTTAATAAGAATTTACAACAATATAATAATTTCATTATACATAGATGTATACTATTTTATAGATTTAAATAAACAAAAAGTTTAAATATATTTTTTAAATTGGGAAAAAATAATAATAATTATGAAACTACATTTAAAATTTTTATTATGCCTGATACTTCTTATAGGCTGTCAAAAAAATAAGAATTATAAATTGATTGAAGGCGGAATTCCTGAAAAAGAAGGTGTCTCATCTGAAAGATTAGAAAGAATAGATCAATATATTAATAAAGCAATTGCTGATACAATTATACCGGGAGCAGTAGCTTTAGTTGCAAGAAATGGAAAGATTATTTACCATAAAGCTTTTGGATATGAAAACACTTCTGAAAAAATTGAATTAAACAAGAACAATATTTTTAGAATTGCTTCAATGTCTAAGGCGATAACCTCATTAGCTGTTATGATGTTATGGGAAGAGGGCAAGTTTTCTTTAGATGATCCTATTGAAAAGTTTATACCTGAATTTAAAAATTCTAAAATTTTAGATAAGTTTAATTCAAAAGACAGCACTTACACTACAATTAATGCTAAAAATAAAATTACAATAAGGCATTTATTAACTCACACTTCTGGAATTGGCTATGGCTTTATTGATTCTAACCCTGCCATTAGAGCCATACATTTGAAAGCAGGAATAATTGAATTATATACCACTGAAGAAATTACTATTGCAGAAAATATTAAACGATTAGCAAAGCTTCCTTTACATTTTGATCCAGGGACAAATTATACATATAGTGAAGGATTGGATGTTTTAGGGTATTTTATTGAAATTCAATCAGGAATGTCTTTTAGAAATTTTTTACAAGAAAGAATTTTCAAACCATTACAAATGAAGGATACATATTTTTATTTGCCTGAGGAAAAGTCTAATAGATTAGTTTCAGTTCAGACAAAGGAGGATGGTCAATGGAAAGATTTTAGTGATAGCAGATTTGAAGTAGATTATCCTATAAAAGGATCGAAAACCTTTTTTTCTGGAGGCGCAGGTTTATCAAGTACAACTGAGGATTATGCGAAATTTCTTCAAATGTTTTTAAATAAAGGTAAGTATGGAGACAAACAATTAATTGGCAAAAAAACATGCGAAACCATTTTGTCTAATCAATTGAGTCATTTGGGCGAAATGGAATTATCTTTAGCTTTTGGTCTTTTATCTGAAAAAGAATTTTATAAAGGCAATGGTGGAAGCGTTGGAACTTTCACTTGGGGTGGATATTGGAATACTCAGTATTTTGCTGATCCAAAAGAAAATATTATTGGAATTATTTATAAGCAAACTTGGAATATAGGGAATGACCCTACTGGAAGCGGCTTTAGAAGATTAGTATTTCAATCAATCATTGAATAAATCATAGAAAAATGTTTATATTTAAACCGTTTAAAAAAAAATAATATTTAAAAATATAATGAAAAATCAAGTAGTATTTTTTATGTCATTATTCTTTTTGATTCAGTCATGTGCAATTTTTAGAGGTGTTGATAAAGATCAAATGATTGGAAAATTTGATATCACTGTATTAGAAACACCTTATGGTGATGTTCCTTTAATTCTCGATGTAACAAAAGCTGAAAATAAATATTCTTCTCAAATTATTGGTGAAGGTGAACTTGAAGGTGTTTTCGAAGTTAGTTCGACTGAAGTTTCTGAAAATAAAATTATGGTTGAAGCTGATGCAATGGGAAATTTTTTAGTTTTTGAACTTAATGTTAATGAGGACCAAATATCTGGATCTATGATGGATTTTGAGGTTAAAGGCAATCGAATCAAGGAATAATATTTTTTAGCTTTTCTAATTTTATGTCTTATGTATTCTATAGGATTTGATATCGGGAGTTCTTCTGTTAAGGCTTATTTAGTTGAATATAAATCTGGTAAAGTTCTTATGGGGAATAAATATCCACAAGAAGAAATGAAGATTAATTCGATTAATAAAGGATGGGCTGAACAAGATCCTCTTTTGTGGTGGCAGTATGTTTGTAAAGCTTCTAAAGATTTATTATTAAAAAGCAAAGTAAATCCAATTGAGATTAAAACCATAGGTATTGCTTATCAAATGCATGGCTTAGTTATAGTTGATAAAAATTCAAACCCTCTTAGGAATTCAATTATTTGGTGTGATAGTAGAGCTGTCGATATTGGTGAAAAAGCTTTTATAGAATTAGGTAAAGAATATTGTAAAGAATATTTATTTAATTCTCCTGCTAACTTCACTGCTTCTAAATTGAGATGGGTTAAAGAAAATGAGCCTAAAATATTTAAAAAGATTTATAAATTCATGCTACCAGGTGATTTTGTAGCGTTAAAGTTTTCTGGAAAAATTAGTTCTACTTCTTCAGGATTATCAGAAGGAATCTTTTGGGATTTTAAAAATAAAAGTATATCTGAAGATCTTTTGAAATATTATGCAATACCCAAAACTATGGTTCCTCATTTAGTCCCAACTTTTGGTAATCAATCAATGGTTGATGAGAAAGGCTCTGAAGAATCTGGATTAGCTGTTGGAACTAAAATCACTTATAGGGCAGGAGATCAGCCAAATAATGCATTGTCCTTATCTGTTTTAAAGCCTGGACAGGTAGCTGCTACTGGTGGGACTTCTGGTGTTGTTTATGGCGTTACAAATGGAAAATTTGTAAAAGAGATGACCAGAATTAATACTTTTGCTCACGTTAGTTATACTAATAAAGAGCCTCTTGTTGGAAAGCTTTTAAATATTAATGGTGCTGGGATTCAATATAGTTGGCTAAAGAAAACTTTGGGTATTAAAAGTTACGATAAGATGAACGAAATGTCAGAAAAAGTCCCTATTGGCAGTGAGGAATTATTGGTCTATCCATTTGGAAATGGAGCTGAAAGAATCTTTGAAAACAAAATATTAAATACTCATTTTAAAAATATTAATTTAAATATTCACACCCCATCACATATGTGTAGGGCAACTTTGGAGGGAATTGCATTTTCATTCTATTATGGAATAGAAATACTTAAAAATGATGAAATTGATATTAAGGTTCTTAGGGTTGGAAACGATAATTTATTTCGTTCGCAGGTTTTTATTGAAACCCTAGCATCTTTAATAAATGCTCCGATTGAAAGATATAATACAACTGGCGCTGTAGGGGCTGCAAGAGCTAGTAGTGTTAGTGAAGAAACTATGTCTGAACTAGCAGAAAAAATCTCATCGCAAGATTTTGTTGATTCAGTTTCATCTGCAAATGATCGTAAGCCATATATTGAAGCTTATAATAAGTGGAAAAACATTTTAAATAATTTAATTTTAAAGAAATGAGTTCAAAAAAAGAATTTTTTAAGGGTATAGGAAAGATACCTTTTGAAGGGAGAGAGTCTGATAATCCTTTAGCATACAAATATTATGATTCAGAAAAATTGGTTGCCGGTAAAAAACTAAAAGAGCATTTAAAGTTTGCCATGGCTTATTGGCATACACTGTGTAATGAGGGAGGTGATCCTTTTGGAAGTGGTACTCAAAATTTTCCCTGGAATGTTTCCTCTGATCCTGTTCAAAGAGCGAAAGATAAGGTTGATGCAGCTTTTGAATTTTTAGGGAAGATGGGGTTTGATTATTTCTGTTTTCATGACGTTGATTTAGTTGATGAGGCTGATAATTTAGTTGAAACTGAAAAAAGACTTCATAAGGTAACAGATTATATTAAAGAACACCAATTGAGTTCAGGTAAAAAAGTCCTATGGGGGACAGCTAATTTATTTACTAATCCTAGATATATGAATGGAGCTTCTACAAATCCGGACTTTAAGGTGGTAGCAAGAGCTTCTGCGCAAATTAAAATAGCTTTGGATCTTACTATTAAATTAGGAGGTGAAAATTATGTTTTTTGGGGAGGAAGAGAAGGATATATGTCTCTTTTGAATACAGACATGAAAAGAGAAACTGATCATATGGCAAGGTTTCTAAGCCTTTCTAGAGATTATGGTAGATCTCAAGGATTTAAAGGCAATTTTTTTATTGAACCTAAACCTGCTGAACCCTCTAAACATCAATATGATTTTGATTGTGCTACTGTAGTTGGTTTTTTAAATCAGAATGGTTTGGCTGATGATTTTAAAATAAATGTTGAGGTAAATCATGCGACTTTGGCACAACATACATTTCAACATGAACTTCAAGTAGCTGCTGATGCAGGAATGTTAGGTAGTATTGATGCTAATAGAGGGGATTACCAAAATGGTTGGGACACTGATCAGTTTCCAAATAATGTTCTTGAAGTTACTGAGGCAATGTTAGTGATTTTAAGTTCTGGAGGCCTTCAAGGAGGAGGAATTAATTTTGATGCTAAGCTTAGGAGAAATTCAACTGATTTAGAAGATTCATTTATCGCTCATATTTCTGGAGTTGATACTTTTGCTAGGGCAATTATTGCTGCTGATAAAATTAAGTCGATTTCTAATTTTGATAAACTTCGTAAAGAAAGATATGCCTCTTTTGACAGTGGAATGGGTAAAGATTTTGAAAAAAGGAAATTAACTTTAGTTGATTTATATAATTTTGCTCATAAAAATCAGGATATTAAGTCAATTAGTGGCAAGCAAGAGTTATACGAAAGTATAATTAATCAATTCATTTAATTAATTTTTGTGAATTCTATATTAGAAACCACTGATTGGGTTGTATTATCAATTTATTTTTTAGCTCTTATTGGTGTTTCAATTTGGGTTGTTTTACAAAAAAATAAAAATACAGAAGATTATTTTTTAGCTGGCAGAAATGTTGGATGGTTTGTTATTGGGGCTTCAATTTTTGCTTCTAATATAGGGTCTGAACATGTAGTTGGTTTGGCTGGAACTGGTGCTGAATCCGGCATGCCTATGGCACATTATGAACTTCATGCATGGATTGTGCTTCTTTTAGGGTGGGTATTTTTACCTTTTTATATGAGAAGTGGTGTTTTTACAATGCCTGAATTTTTAGAAAGAAGATTTGATAGTAGATCTAGATGGTTTTTGTCAGTTTTCTCTCTATTGGGGTATGTTATTACCAAAGTTTCTGTTACTATCTATGCAGGAGGAATTGTGGTTTCAGAATTAGTAGGAATTCCTTTTTGGTATGGCGCTATTGGAATAGTTATTTTTACAGGAATTTATACTGTAATTGGAGGGATGAAAGCTGTAATATACACAGAAACACTTCAGACTGTCATTTTGATACTAGGATCTGTGATTATAACTTATTTAGGGCTTCAAGAAGTTGGGGGATGGAGTAATTTAAGAGAAACTGTAGGTTCAGATCATTTTAATATGTGGCGTCCAATGACTGATCCTGACTTCCCATGGACTGGGCTCCTTTTTGGCGGAACAATCGTTGGTATTTGGTATTGGTGTACAGATCAATATATAGTTCAGCGAACATTAGCTGCTAATAACATTAAAATTGGAAGAAGAGGTGCTATTTTTGGCGCTTATCTTAAAATTTTACCAATATTCATATTTTTAATTCCTGGTATAATTGCTTTTGCTCTTCATAAACAAGGTGTAATTCAATTAGATAAAAGTGACCAAGCATTTCCTTTACTTGTTAAGACTCTTCTTCCAGTAGGGCTAAAAGGTTTAGTCGCGGGGGGATTAATGGCAGCATTAATGAGTTCATTAGCATCTGTATTTAATTCCTGTTCTACAATTTTCACGATGGATATATATAAAAAATTAATTCCTGAAAGTTCTGAAAGAAAATTATTGAATGTTGGAAAAATTGCAACTACCATTATGGTAGTTATGGGAATAATTTGGATTCCAATTATGGAATTAATTGGAGGTGGTGTTTTATATCAATACTTACAAAGTGTCCAGTCCTATATTGCTCCTCCTGTTGCAGCTGTATTTTTATTAGGTATTTCATGGAAAAGAGTTACTTCTGATGCTGCAATTGTAACTTTATTTTCAGGATTAATTGTTGCTACTTTGAGGATTTGCAGTGAAATTTATAAAGATTCTTTGAGTGGATTTATGTATGAATTTGCAACATTGAATTTTTCACACATGGCAATTTTTATGTTTTTGTTTTCTGTCTCAATTTGCATAATAACTTCATTCTTTTCAATTCCAAAACCATTATCAAGTATTGAAGGTCTTACATTTTCAACACTTACCGAGAAACAAAAAAATAGTGCAAAAAATAGTTATACTAAAGGAGATATAGTATTTTCATGTATTTTAATTTTAATCGTATTGGCGGTCTTATTTTATTTTACAGGATAATCCTTTTAATGTAGGTGCCTGTTTTTCAGTATATTTGAGTTTTTGAAATTTTGAGATCTTTATATTTCATAGCTTTTTATTTATTTTGCCTGAATTCATTTAGTCAAATTCCAAGGACTTCTGATCTTGTTGGGAGCTATACTTTTTCTGGTAATGCTAATGACTCTAGTGGTAATAATCATCATGCAGCCACATTTGGTTATCCAGCACTTACTGAGGATAGACATGGCAATGCTAATTCTGCTTATTATTTTGATGGTAACGATTATTTCTATGCAGGTAATGCCATGGCAAATCAAATTGGTAATAAATTCACTATAAGTGCGTGGGTTAAATCAACTAATAATCAAAGAGTAGACATGCTGGGTTTAGGTAGGGCAGTCTGTAGTAATCAAGCTGGTCCAGTAATAAGATTGGGAACTAATCTTCAATTTAACAGATGTAATAATGGATCTAATGCTCCAAATGGAAATTATCATTATGATGGGCTATGGCATCACTATGTTTTTATTTATACGGGGAGTAAGAGAAAATTTTTTAGAGATGGCAACTTAATAACCACTGTTAATGGAGGAGGTGTTTTTAATATAAATACTAAAGGACTTGTTATGGGTCAGGGTCAAAAAAACATTAACAGTGGCGCTAAATTAATTGGCTCTATGGATGATGTATACATTTGGAATGTTGCTTTAACAAACGCTGAAGTCACTCAACTATATAATAGTGATTTTGCTCCCACTGATATTGCTCTTTCTTCAACATTTTTTCAAGAGGATATTAACTCGGGGACATCCATTGCGACTCTTACTACCGTTGATTCTGATTCAAGTACTCATACATATTCATTAGTAAGTGGGAATGGAACTAACGATGCTGATAATGACAGTTTCACAGTTAGCGGCACTACACTTGTTAGCAGTGGCACTTTTGATTTTGAAACGGATTCATCAATTAATATTAATCTTCAAGTTAGCGATGGAGCCGGAACTTATATCGAAGCATTTAGTTTAACTGTTAGTGATGTTAATGAGACCCCAACCGATATTAATTTTCGAAACTTCATTGAAGATGGACTTACACTTTATTTAGATTCGGCAAATTCAAATTCGTATCCAGGTTCGGGAAATACTTGGTCAGATTTAAGTGGTAATAATAATAATTTCACTTTATATAATTCTCCTACATTTGAAGCAAACACTAATGGAGGTGCATTGAAATTTGACGAATCAAATGATTGGGCAAAATCAACTTCTACTTCGGTTTTAAATAAGAATCTTTATACCAAAATTGCCTTTTTCTATCCTGAATCTAGTACTAAAAATATTGTCAGTGGAACTGGAGCAAACAGCCATGCTTTTTGGATGAATAACACATCTACAACGATTTATTCGGGGCATAATGGTGCATGGACAAGGATTTCTCACGCCCCAGGGGGGAGTATGCTAAATAATTGGCATTTTGGTGCAGTTACTTTTAGTAATGTATCAGGATGGAAGATGTATTATAATGGAAATCAAGTTGCAACTAATAGTAATACTGATGTAATCAACACAAATAATGATCTTGTTCAAATTGCCTCTCACAATGGTGGATCGAATTTATTTGATGGATATATACCTCTAGTTCTTATTTATAATAGAGTTTTAAGTGAATCAGAAATTCAAATGAATTATGATTTTTTTGCTGAAAGATATGGTCTTACTACAATAGACAATTCAAATACAAATACTTTAACCATTGATGAGGGATCAGCTATAAATTCATTTATTGGAAATATGTTTGGTTCAGTCCCTGATGCTGGGGAGACTTTTACATATAGTTTGGTTGATAATGGGCAGTCTTCAAGTCAACACAATAGTTCGTTTGTTGTATCAGGAACACAATTATTAACTAACGCTGAAATAGATTATGAGACTACTCCTACTCTTAATATAAATCTTCAGGTTAGTGACGGTACTTTTAATTATCAAAAAACATTTGTTGTATATGTCAATGATATTAATGAGCCTCCTTTTATTACTTCTACCGTTATTAACATACAAAATACCATTGCTTCTGTTACCTTCAGCGAAGCTGTCTATGATACTAATTCAGGGAGTGGAGCTATGGAAGTTTCTGATTTTAGTTTATCTATTTCGGGAGGTTCTGCCACGCTTACCTCTGTCACTCCTTCTTCTGTATCTCAAAATGGAAATACAATTGCATTAAGTTTTTCCGTTACTGGAACAGTTACTGGAAATGAGTTACTGAAAATATCTCCTGTTGTTAATTCTATTTACGATGCACTAGGAGCAACTGCTTCTACAACACAATCAAGTAATACTGTTAATTTAAAGCCTTCTACTATAATAGAGGTTTCAGATATAGTAAAGACCTATGGAGATCC
>MDTC01236171.1_pt1 | contig 11863 bp, 19 predicted proteins | sample 811181 | NCBI WGS metagenome assembly MDTC01 (sample SAMN05326644, study PRJNA326480) | marine metagenome | isolation source: seawater | place: Pacific Ocean: North | collected 2011
AACAGAGCCGTACAACGATAGGAGAAACTAAAATGAAGATGACAGAAATGATGGATGGTGATCAATTCCAAGGAATCAAAGGCGACCTACATCAAGAAGCTATTCCAGTCAAAGGCGCAAGTCCGTATGACATGAGCGATAACCAAAAGAAAATGGCAAGAATGGGACAACAAATCAAAGCCGCACTTAGCCCCAGAAGCAGTGATATCAAATGGCCAGATGACCAGCAATGGTTGGATGCTCTTAAGTTTTCAGAAGAATTAATTAGAGCAGGATCCGAAGACAGCATGGAAGACATTATCCGCAAGGCTGGCTTAGATCAAGAAAAAGCTGACGCTATTATGGATATGGTCGCTAGTGGCAACGTAGATATTACAAAATCAGTACCAGACCCAGAATTTCATGGTGATAGTATGGCCAAATTATCCAAAGCCATAGACAGAGCCTAATGGATTTTATTAAGGAATTACACGAAGCTAGGATGACTCGTGGGCAAGGGCCTAAGTCTCTTACCTACACAGATTGTTGTGAAAGGGCATATCTAACTCTGCTGATACTTGAGATGCTGAGAAAGTTTCCAGGTATGGCTCCTATCGTAAAAAAGTATGCCCAGAACACATCTGGTTACGACAGTTACAAACATTTTAGAATGAGTGGAACTGACCTATACAACTTCGTGTATTTCATTAATGGCGACGATGTGGCCATTAACAAATTGAAAGACCCTGGATCAGCAAAGGCACTTAGAGATAAGACTTACTTTCCTACAATGGCTTTTAATAGATACGTAGAACATTTAAGATATGGTAGATCAACGTCAATGGATGATCAAGCATTGTTTATAAAACTAGAAGGTGTCTTACGTATTACCAATTCTGATTATAAAGCAGTCAGAAGGATTGTTTTTAATTTTGAAACAATGTCAACAAGACAGAAACAGTCAGCTGTTACAAGATTGCTAATGGCGGCAAGAGCGAAATTAAGAGCAAGTGATATCATACAACCACTTGAAGAACTTTCGGCATTGAAAGACTTGGAGATGTTTAAGATATCAGATCCTGAACCAAAGGTTAGTGTGCCTGACTTTGATGTCACAGGAAAGGATCTAGCAGGTTATAGATACCTTGTTGGATCTAAGAATTTAATGCTAACTAAAAAGTTTTTAGAACTAGCAAAGGACAATAAAAGCGTACCAGCAAACATACTACAAGCATATATGCCAGCCATAGCAATGATAGATAATATTGTAAAAGGCGGGCCTGGATTCGTACAAATGCTAAGATCTCTAGAAAATCGAGCCAAAAAAACGTCTAGAGAGCAGTAATTTCAGCTATTTGGTAAATACATATAACAACTTCTTAGAGTAAAGAAGTATGTCATTAAGAGAAAATAGGAGAAAACAATGGCAGGAATCACAAAAGTAAATCCAGCGGCTACTACAACTAATTTTGAAGTAGTTGGTAAGGACATCCAGTTCTTTACAATTGATTACATCAACGCAATCAACGGTTCAGCAGGACCAGCAGGCGCTCAAAAAGCAGTTCTAGACACAATCATGTCTACAGCTACTATCATCGCGGCAGGACCACTAGTTGATACAAACACTCAGCAAACTTTCGCAACAGAAGGTGCTGATTCAGTTGTAGCGGCTACACTACAAGCGGCTATCAGAGCACTAGGAACAGTTGACTCTGTTGACTTATCAGGTGCTACAGTTACAGACACTAAACTTGGTATCTTAACTGCGGCGGCTGTATCCTAATAATAATTAGGTTACTAGTTAAAAAAATTAAGGGCGGTTCATTCATTGTGCCGCCCTTTTTTTATGATATTATATAAATATATACAACAACACCTATAGGAGAAAACAATGGCAGGTATTACAGATACAAGAAGTGCTGATTTAGGAAACGGTTTAGGCCCTAAGAGTTGTATTGTTAAGATCGCAAAGACTAACATTACATCTGCTGAGCTTCAAACTATTCTTGAAGACATGGCTCTTGATGGACACACTATTGCAGGTGTAGGTACAGCAGACGGTTCCGCTTTCGTAAGTGGTACAACTGATGTTGTGTTTGTAGCAACTCAAGGCGCAGGTTTAACTTATGCCGCTGAAGGTTCAAACGCACACGGAGTAACAGGTGCTGTAACAACACTTGAGGCTATCATTAACCAGAACCCAGCATAGTTCTTATAAAATTTAAAAAGGGCTCATTCACTTTGTTTGGGCCCTTTTTTTATGACCACTAAATAGAACTATGCTTATATACACCCTAATAGACATTACAGAAACAAAACAATATAGGGGTGCTGATAAAAAATTAACCCATCAGCAGGCTAACTTCATGACTTTCTTTCAAACACTATGTCTAAGACAAAACTATCTTTTTGACAATCCTCCGGAAAAAGTTGAAATGTCTGAAAAAGAATTAAAAGAAATAGGGTTTGGTACAAACTATAAAGGCAACCACAATGTATGGTGCATTACACTAACCGTAGATGAAGGTCGTACGTTTCCAGAACCCGAAATACTTGAAAAAGATTTTGATCTAGTACCAGTGATATCAGGGCTAGATGAAACGATTGAGATAAATAACAATGTATTCAGAACAACAGATAAAAAGGCAAAAAACATAGTAATACAAAAGGCAAACATTACATAATCAGGCATAGTATAGAAGGCCCCTACCGCGAGATGAATACATGGTATGGAGATATAGATTATGGCAAGAGCCACAAAACTAGAGCGTGAGAGCTTAGAAGCACATGTTGATTTATGCGAACAACGATACATAAATCTTGAGTCACGCTTAGGTAAAATAGAAGTGAAGGTTGAACACATTCACGCTGACATTACAAACGGCAACAAAGCTATGATGAAAGTAGTTTTAGGTGCAACAGGCACAATAGTTGCTGGTTTGCTCTCTACCATCGTTGTCCTTTTAATTTCCTTTAACTAATAAATACATATATGCTTGTGAATGAAATCATATCATCTGACCTCGTAGAAAAACAGATTTGGGGTCGCCGTGGCAAGAAGTTAGTTAGAAAGTATCGCTGTGCTTCTGGTAGACGGCAAGGGCGTATTGTTGCTAACATTGCTCAATGTTTTGCGGCACCTAACATGAAAGCACGTATGTCAATGAAACGTACTAGAGCTAGGCTAGGTGCTAGAATGGCTCGTAAAGCACGTAGAACAAAAAGAACTAATCCAGCTTCAATAGCTCTAAAGAGATTGAATAAAAGGGGTTAACATGCAGATTGCAGAAATCATACCTGAAGGTGCTATTCAGATATTTGGTAGAAGCAAGGGCAAAGTTGTTCGAAAGTATCGTTGTACCAGCGGACAGAAAAAAGGACGTATAGTAGCAAAACCTCAAACTTGTAGTAATCCGATAAGAGTTGCAAGTAGGATTTCAATGAAGAAAGCAAAAGCCAGACGTAGTCCTTTAATCAAGATTAAATCAAGATTTACAAAAAGAATGAGTCCAAACACTAGAAGAATTACAAGGTTAAATAAAAGTAGACTTAAACCAACCAAACGTTCAACAAAGCGTAAAAGGATGAAGTAATGAGATTTAGAGAATTCAATCAAAGGACAGACGAAGTATTACCAGCAGTAGGTGCAGTGGCAGGAGGACTTGCTAGAGCAGGTGCGGCGGCAGGTAGAGTCGGTGCAAAAATGGGAACAGCCGCGGCAAAAGGCGCAGGCAAGATTGCCGCTAAAGGTGTTAAGGCAGGTTCTAATCTAGCACAAAAGGCTGGACAGAAAATGGCCCAGGGCTTGGCAAAGAAAGCACAAAAGGTTGGACAAAAAGTCGGCGACATGGCCGCACAACAATTATTAAAACCTGGCACAGATTTAACAATAGGTGGCCAGGCAGTACAAGTAGATAAAGTAACAGGTGACGAAGTAACTTTGGCAGATCCAAAAAACAAGGATGCTCCAAAGGCTGTGTATAAAAAGAAAGATCCTACTATAAAGACAGCATTAGATAGTATGATAACATGAAAATAAACGAACTTATACACGAATTCATTATCCATCAAACCAATGAAGAAAAGAAGTTGCTTCAAAGAATGGATACCGTCAGACCATTTAACAGTTATTCTGAAAGAGAAAGATTCATAATCGAGAACTTAATTAGGAAAGCATTAGTAAGTAAGATAGTGCAAGGTAAAACTGTAATGGTTGTGGCAAATGAGTGTTGACGCAAATTTAGCAAAACAATTAGAAGAAATAATACAAACAGGTCTTGAACGTGTTGCTATCCCTTACCAAAAGGGCAACAGCATCCGTATCAAAAACATGGTCATACGTGGGCATAAAAATGGTTATAGGCTTTTTGACATAACTAATAATAAGCACGTAACAACCACATTTACTAAAACTGCCGCTGTTGCCATTGCTAAATTAACAGCAGAAGATGCAGATTTTAAGATGAAAGACATAATAAAACTGGATGATAAGGTGGCAAAACACTATATGGATGCACTATATGCCAAAAATACTATAAAAATGGGAGGTTCTGCTGAAAGAATTGACACAGCAGAGGTAAGATTTGAAATAGCAACTGACAATGCTTGGGTCGCTTTAGCAGACATAGAAAGATATATATTTGATAAATAAAAGTGTAGGTTGATAATAAAAGGAATTAACAATGCAGATTAGAGAATTTACAAGGCCAATTACAGTAGAGACGCTGAACGAGAATCTTCAGAAAAGATTCGGCCAAAAAATTGATGTATCAAAATTTACTTTAGAGCAATTAGAAGATGCTCGAAACAGAGTGAGAACACTTTTATCTCAAGTAGAAACTAATGAAAGTTTCGATTCAGTGAATACCAGCGATGTGTACCAGAAGAATAAATTATTCCTTGATATTCTCAACCAAGCTATTGCTGAAGCTGAACATGATAAAGAAGATGACAAAGACGATGATAAGAAGATGGTTGTTTCTAAAGCAGACAAGAAAAACAATACACCTGCTTATCAGAACTACAAAAAAGGCGACAAGCGTTATAAAGCCGCAGATGATCTAAACGAAGGGGCAGAAGAAGAGGCCGCACTTACTATGGCCGCGAAGGACATGGTAGATAGAATCACAGGCTGGATGGAAGATACAGCAGAAATGCAAACAGAAAGTATGCTAGAAATAGGCGACAAGATCAGAGATGAAATGGGTGTTGAAAAGTCGGAAGAATTTATCGGCAGTGTTAAACCAGCACTTGAAAGTTTATTCACGTCATTGGAAAGCACCAGAGACGCTCTAACAAGTGGCGTAGCCATTTTGACGGGCGAAGGCGCACCAGCTACAATGGGCGATGAAGTTCCTGCAGAAGATCCAGAAGGCGAAATGGAACCAACAGTTGACGCAGAAGCAGGAGCGGAAACAGAAGACCCAGCAGAAGGCGACGAGTTTGCAACCGCAGATGCATCAGCAGGAGGCGATGAACCGGCAGACAGGGCCAAACGCGAAAGCGTTGAATTAAGCAGAAAATTAGGTTTGCTCTTAGCAGACTCAAAAAAAAAGGCCTAACGCTATCTGAAGAAACCAGAGACGGTCTGGCACAGGTTCTACACTTAAAACTTCAACAAGGCGCAACTAAAATTAGTTGGAATGACCTTAACGATTTCCTCGACAACGTAGGCAGTGAACACTTTGACAAAGACAGTTTCGTACAGGCCTTTAACAACGACAAAAGAATTCAAGACATGGTCGACAGTTTCGATGAGAACGGTGTTACGCTAAAGGGTGGAGCAGAACCAAAAGCAGAACCTGAAGACGATACTGTCGACAACATGGCATCCAGAGCCGCAAACAAAGCAATATCATAATCAACTTGACAAACACCTAGATCTGTTATATACTAACAGTTGGAGTTAGTATGAGTCTTTTAAGAAAGAGCAACAACATTGAATTTTATGCAGTACCCAATCAACATTGGATCGTTACTGCTGAGTATCCATTTTATAAAGATTTGGAAAAGTTTTTTGATTTTTCTAATGAGGATATAAGCAAAGGATCTTGCACTATAAATGGAATACAACGTCCTATTAGAAATAATGAATGGGAAAAAGAAAGACAAAATTATAAGGATTGGTTCTTGGATATATTCAGACAAGTTCAAGTTCCAATAAAAGAAATACACGATAGACAAAATGAACAGGAACATAAGGCCTGGACTATAAATTATTTTCCAGGAGGATGGCAAGCTGGGCATTTTCATAGCACAGAAAAATACAAACAAGAAAATAAAAGATTTGCATCTAGTGTAATGTTTTTTGATAGCTTACAACCAACAAAAGATAATCCATTCAATGGTTGCCTTTACACTATATTACAAGACCCTAACGGCTACACTTATGATCACAAGTTTCATCCTAGTCCAGGTAAGGTAGTTGTGATGGACGACAGAGTATGGCATGGTGCATATCCCACAGAAGATATGAGAAGATGCCTAGTATGGGATTTTGATATAGCATGAAGATAGGAGTACGAGGAAGTAAGCTGGCTTTAGCTTACGCAGAAAAAGCCAAACAGGCAATTGGACAAGGTGAAATTGTTGTAATAGAAACGGCAGGAGATTTGAATCCTAATACTCCTATTAACGAGATAGGCGGTAAAGGAATATTCTGTAAAGCTATTGAACAACAATTATTAGAAGGAAACATAGATGTTGCGGTTCATAGTCTTAAGGACATGCCAGGAGATGATGAACATCCTGACTTACAAATTTGTGCAGTCTTAGAACGTAATAGTCCCCACGATGTTCTATTAGGAAAAATAAAAAATAATTTTGTCTTAGGTACTAGTAGTCCAAGACGAAAAGCACAACTAGAACAACTGTATGCAAATCAATCAGTGCAGATCAAACCAATTAGAGGAAACATAGATACAAGATTAAAAAAACTTGACGCAGGAGAATATGATGCTATAGTATTAGCAGAAGCAGGCTTGCAGGCTCTTGCAATAGAGAGGACTTACACAAAAGTTCCTATTGTTCCAGCAGTAGGACAAGGTATCATAGCTTTGCAAACCAGAAAAGATGATGTTAAAACAAATGAGGTTGTAAGTAAAGTAAATCATAAGTTAACAAGCGAACACGCAAAATTAGAAAGAGCATTGTTGAAAGGTATAGGTGGAGACTGTGAAACAAAGGTTGCCGCAATAGCTACAGGTAGCAACCCTATTAAACTTGAAGCAGTATATTATGCAGATGAATAAAATTTTAATGATTATGGTATTGGTACTGCTTGGATTTTGTCATCCTGTAAATGCAGAACACAAAGGTCATACTGTTGCGTCTATGGTGCAATGGATAGTTGACAACTCTCGTTATGAATATCATGGAGACCCTTATCCTGAAGTATTGCGAGAATCACCTCTGTCAGTATGCTCTGAAATATATCCAGACAGTGAACCACACGATGACTGTAATATAGCAGGTTACTATGACCATGAGTCAAATAAAATTGTTATATCTGAAACAGTCACTGAATACATGGTAGAGGATCATTTTACCGAAGTAGTTTTGCTACATGAACTGGTACATTTTGTTCAATATTACGATGGCGAATATGAACGAGCTGAATGTAAACAAGCATTAGAAATTGATGCTTTTGAACTACAGGATCAATGGATAGATCTACAAGGTATAGACCCAGAACAAAAGAATGATCCACTGTTTGTAGTATTTGTGACCATGTGTGACAGGCACTATGGTCCAATAGGAAATACACATTAGGAAATTAAATGACTCTTATTACAGAAAAATATGATTACAAAGAAATACAAAAGAAAAGTGTAGAAGGTAGAAGATTATATGCTTGTCCAGATGGTAATGCTGTCGCTAGTGTAACAACAATTTTAGATGCTACAAAAGATAAGACACATTTGATTGCTTGGCGTAAAAGAGTTGGAGAAACAAAAGCAAAAGAAATTACCACTGAGGCGGCAGGTGTTGGTACACGTATGCACAAATATTTGGAAGACTATATTGCAGACTATCCAAATTGGCCTACACCAGGAAGTAATCCTTATGCCCAGCAGGCACATAAAATGGCATCTACTATTAGAGAAAATGTATTAGAAAGCCATGTAACAGAAATATGGGGGAGTGAAGTCCAACTGTATCACCCAAAAATTTATGCAGGTACAACAGACCTAGTAGGCACATATGATGATAAGCCTGCAATTATGGATTTCAAGCAGACTAATAAACCTAAGAAAAAAGAGTGGGTAGAAGATTACTATCTACAATTAACAGCCTATGCTCTCGCACATAACGAATTGTATGGTACTGACATCAAGGAAGGACATGTATTCATGTGTTCTAGAGACTTACAGTATCAACAGTTTGATTTATGGCCTGAGGATTTTGCACACTGGGAATCAAAATGGTGGGATAGAGTTTATGAGTACTACGACAAACACAACTAAGATACAGAAACTGTATCATTTTACACATAACATAACAGGAAAAAAGTATTTAGGACAGACGACCCGTGACTTAAATGTTTATAACGGATCTAGCAAAAGTTGGTTAGAACATCTTGAAAAATACGGAAATGATTATAGCACAGATATATTATTTGAGTCTGACGATCAAAAACGTTTTAAAGAGGTATGTAAGCATTACAGCGAGAAGTTTGATATTATAAACAACCCTGATTATTTTAACCTAGTAGCTGAGTATGGAGGAAGTTTAGGCGGAAAGGCTAATCCTAGTTATAAAACAGGAAAGTATGTAGGCAGATTAGATGACCCTGAACTTTACAAAAAATTAGATAGGCAAAAACACGCAGAAACATGGGAAGCAAAAAGAAAGCATACACATCCTAGAATGAACTTTTACTATCATAAACGTATGGGAAACAAGCAACGTGCAGAATACTATTGGAATAAATGGTATAAAATGGCGCCTAAAAAAAGCAAAAATAGACAAGCGATATGGTCCACAGATACATTTGAAATGTGGTACAATCGTAAGGGCAACGACTTAGACTTCAGGCATAAATACACTATATAAGGAGTTTAACAGTGGCAGTCGTACAGATATCCAGGATACAGATAAGAAGAGGACAAAAGAATCAAGGTTCAGGTGTACCTCAATTAGCTGGTGGTGAGTTTGGTTGGGCAGTAGATTCAAGAGAACTATACATAGGAAATGGATCTGTAGCAGAAGGTGCACCAGCCGTAGGTAATTCAAAAATTATTACAGAGCATGATGATTTATTCACACTTGCAAATTCATACACATACCTAGGTGGAACTATTGTACAGACAGGTGCAAGTTCAACTTCTCCAATTAAAAGAACATTACAACAAAGATTAGACGAAGTAGTAAACATAAGATCGTTTGGTGCTCCGGGTGATGGAACCGATCAAACTGTAGCGATTCAGAGGGCTTTAGATCAACTATATATCAATTCATCAACCAAAGGTACTGAAGCAAGCAGAGTGAAACTTTATATTCCTGCAGGAGTATATAATATTTCAAACACAATATATGTTCCTCCATACGCAACAATCATAGGCGAAGGAATGGATAAAACGAAGATGAATGTTGTAAGTAACGTCATAGGATTTCAAACTGTAAATGGTAGTAGTACACCTGGCACTTATGCAGATGACAGTTCAAGCACAACTTTAAATCAAGCTACGAACGTATTCATAGAAGGAATGACTATTGCAACATCGTCAACATCATTACCTGCTATGGTTTTACAAAGTTGTAAGAATAGTCACTTTAAAGAAATTAAAATTACAGGTCCTTGGACCACTGGCACAGCTATTAACAATGCTAATGCCGCAATTAAATTAGGAAGTTTAAGCACACTCGTAGGAACACAAAAAAATAAATTCGATCATATTATGGTAAACGGATTAAGTGTAGGTATTACAAGTGATGACGATGCATACAATAACCATTTCCATTGTTGCTACTTTAACAATTTAGGATATGGTGTAAGATTTGGTACTGGATCATCGATTGGATCACAAGGTCAATCAACAGGACCTAGTAAAAACAAAATTAGTCAATGTGAATTTTCAGACATTGATAGAGAAGGCATGATAATAACAAACGGAACAAACAACTTTAGCTCGCACAATAACTATCATGGTGTAGGTAATGTTGGCGGTAATGAAGGTAATGCACAATATAGTGTCTTAGATTTTACTGCGGCAGGAAATAGCTCTGTTGAGGATACTTTTAGTAGAACAGCAGATCTTTCAAATAGTCAACAATTTATTACATCATTCCCTTATGTCTCAGAAATAAAAGGAAGCGTAAATGCTTCACTAGGTGGACACATGTCATTAGAAGTAGCAGAGCAGACATCACCAGTTTACTTTTTTAGATTACCCGGAGACTACACTAGGACTTATGAAGTTGAATACTATTACAATAGCAATTTGGTAAATGCACAAAGAAGCGGAAAGATGACTTTCCAACTCGATGTTGCAACCAATACGTTAAATTTTATTGATGATCATGATTACCAAGGTGACACAAACTATGAAACAGCAATCACATTTACTGCCTCAACTGTGAATACAAATGGACAAACAGGGGTTGACACAATAGTGGTTTCTATGTTAAACTCTACAGTAAATGATAACGGAAAGTTCAACTACAAAATCAAAGTTCTAGGTTAATGTTTGAATTAAAATTTGAAGATAAAGTGAAAGTCTGGAAAGACTTACGTGAACAGTTAGAAAGTCATCCAAGACCTTTTGATGCTCTCACACAATTTATTAACAAACTGCATGTATCGGCCCGCAAGACAAATGCTTGGGATCCGAACACACAAACACAACCCTGGCACTTGATTGAACAAAATGAATTTACTGCGTATGAAATTGCACAACTTACTGCATATACTTTACAGTTAACAGATAGGTTTTGTGAAAGTAAAATCGAGATACATATCAGTAAGGACGTAAAGAAAGACATAAATTATTATCTAGTGTACATTGACAATGGCATTATTTTGGGATATAACGAAGAAGCTATAGCTATAGACGAACTTCCCGAACAAGTTATATCACAAAAGATTTACTCCATGCCACCATTACACTAAATATTTTTTAATGAAAAGGGAAAGAAGTATGAAGACAGATCTCAGCATCAAAAAAAGAACAGGTCAAATCGAAGGCCTAGATATCCAAAAAATACACAAAGTAGTTAATTTCGCATGTGAAGGTTTAGCAGGCGTTAGCAGTAGTTTAGTACAAATGAACGCTGGGATTCAATTTAGTGACGGAATGACTACAAAAGAAATTCAAGACTTGCTGGTACGTTCAGCAAATGATCTTATTTCTTTAGAAAATCCAAACTATCAGTATGTAGCGGCAAGGCTGTTACTATATGGAGTATACAAAGAAGTGTACGGTGGCTTTGAAAAAATAAGCCTTATCGAACTGATTAAGAAAAATGTTGAACGTGGCGTATATGATTCTGCTATTCTTGATCTGTATTCAGAAGAAGAATTTGCAAAATTAGATGGCTATATACATCACAAACGTGATGAAAACTTTACATACGCAGGGCTTAGACAAGTAGTAGACAAATATCTTTGTCAAGATAGAAGTAGTGGAGAACTCTTTGAATCACCACAACACATGTACATGATGATCGCGGCAACTCTTTTTGCAAACTATCCAAAAGAGGATAGACTTTATTATGTGAGGAGATATTACGATGCGACATCGTTATTCAAGATTAACATACCAACCCCAGTCATGGCGGGGGTCAGGACGCCTATCAGGCAATTCGCCTCTTGCGTTCTCGTTGATAGCGACGACACTCTTGCCTCTATCTTTGCTTCCGATATGTCTATTGGGCGTTATACTGC
>MDTC01244185.1_pt1 | contig 11863 bp, 8 predicted proteins | sample 811181 | NCBI WGS metagenome assembly MDTC01 (sample SAMN05326644, study PRJNA326480) | marine metagenome | isolation source: seawater | place: Pacific Ocean: North | collected 2011
ACACGAAACATTAAACTAATCACCCATTCATTCGTGTTACGTGCGTGATACTCTTGCAATGATAAATCTAGTTTATCGATTTTTAATCTGAAAACAACAAGGACATTGCTTCACCTTTTTTCATTTTACTTCCTTCTTCACTCCTCGTCCTTTTTTGGAAAAATTCAAAAAATAAATCTCGCGACTCAGTCAGGTCACAATCTTCACGCACGGTCGATGAAGCTCGCTCGTTACGCATGTTCTCGCGTAAGTAACGGACGGAAACGGGAGAAATAAAAGTTAAAACGATTAAGCGCACGCGATGTTTTCTTCGCATTCGCTATCCCCGACATCGCAAAGGAAAAACGAGAACAACGACGACGATGTCGACGACATCGACGAAATAGAAGAGGAATTCAACGGAGTTTTTGCGTGTTGTTATTTGGTCGCGTCTCTCTCCGAACAGCACAAGGGTAAAACGTATGTTGGCTTCACTGTGAATCCAAAGAGACGACTTTTGCAGCACAACGGACAATACGCGAACGCTGGAGCAAAATACACGAAGAAATTACGTCCTTGTGAAATGGTGTTTTGTGTGCACGGATTCCCAACGAAAACGCAAGCCTTAGGATATGAATGGGCGTGGCAAAATCCAACGACATCCAGGGCCGTGAAAGACGTGGCGCAAAACCAACTCAAGATTGGAAGTCGTCATTCGACCATTCTGAATAAATCTCTCATAGGATTGGCAATGTTGAACTTATCTCCGTGGAGACATTTACCACTTGTCGTTCATTTTTTCAACGATTCGCACAAGCGCGACGTGCTCGAAAATGCCAAGAAAAAGAATGTAAAGATTCCATCGCACGTTCGAGTTGAAAGTGGGGAAATGAGCGTTCTTGACGCATACGTGAAGGAGTGCAATCCACCAAAAAAGTCTAGGAAACGAAGAAGAAACGATGATGAACATGGAGAACAGAGCGAAGATATTCTACTTTTATCGCAAGACTCAGATGTTTTCGTGAGCTCGCAGCGCATCCTGAAACAACAACAACAACATCATCATCATCACGTTTGTGAAGTATGCCTTCGACATTCGAGTAGCACCGAAGAACGGAATAGAAGTGGTGGAGCGGACGATGACGTGGAAGAAGAGGAAGAGGTATGTTGCACATGCTCGTTGTGTGGTGCACGTGCTCACTTAGTTTGTTTAGCTGAAAGTTTTTTTAAATACAATCACGCTTTGAATAGCGACAAAGAGAATCATGACCGTCAGGGTGACAATACGAGACATGAAAGTTCGGAATTGATTCCAGAGAAAGGTAAATGTCCGCGATGCGATAAAATTCAAAGCTGGGGTGATGTCTTGGCATCAAGAGCGAGAGCGAGAAGGCACCAGTTTAAAAGTGCTGCAGCAAAACACAGCGCATATGGTGGTCAAAAAGAGATGGATGTGGTTAACACGGCGGAGAAAAGAGCCAGAGAGCGCGCTAAGATAGAATCGTGGATGGAGGAAATAGAAGTCGACTCGTTATCACCGCCAAAGTTTGTACCAAACAGATAAAAAAGATTACATTGCTACTAGCACCACGTCACCTAGGTAATAAATAAGGTAATAAATAAGAAAGAAGCAAAAATGCTGACAAATATTACTTTGCAGTATTCGCATCTGTTACCATGCCGCCTTCTCTAAGGACGTCAATCATATCGAAAAGCGTTTTGCCATCCGGTCTCTCTAAATTCCTCGATAAGAAACCAACCGCATCGACCGTTCCTTCGGCATAGATTGTTCTCCCACACACATTATGTTGGAATTCAAAGCTTACCGTGTTATCCGCCGAGGTTAGCGTATACGTGTGGTAGGCATGTCCAAGCAAATACTCTTCTGGGATGTGCATCACATCGCGCTGCGTGTCTACGTCCCTGATTAATTCAACGTTACTTACGTCGAATCCAACGCCGAGCTCGTTGAAAGATTGAATGAGCGCTTTCGCGGTCCCGGACGTATCCACCTTCGACGCTTGATGTGATTCTACAACTCTCATGGAATATCCCTTAAACGCGTCTGGAAACGATTCGGCCATTTGTTTAATTGCAGCTTGCAATGCAACTACTTGTTTGCCCATTTGCGGAGCGATTACAGCCGGTAACTTTGCGTCAAACACATCTTTCGTAAACTTTTCCCGATTGCCTCCCGTTGTGCCACACACAAAAGGCACCATAGCCTCAACGTACATGGCAATGTTTCCATCGATGGCATCCGGAACGGTGAAATCAACCACGATAAACTTACTACCGTCTTTGTTCGCGTACTTGCTTTGGATTTCCTTCAATTTCGCGACGGCTTTCTCCTTGCCTTCCTTTTCGACATTGAAAAAATCGTCGATAACCACATCACCGAACGTCAACTTTTTCTCCGCCGGTATGGCTACCGCGAAAGCGTGCGGGACGAGAATAAAACCTTCTCGTTTGATCACGGAATTTGCTATCGCATGCCCCATCTTACCGGTGATGCCATTAATCATAACATACGTCGTTCCATCATTCGTTCCCGACGCCATTGCAGTCGTCGCCGCTCTTTTCGATGTTATTTTTTGCGCTTTTCTTGGGGAGAAAGTTCTTCTAATACTGCTCCTACTGTTACCCCCTGAACACGCGAACCTGAACTGGCGATGGTGTCGGTGTTGCGAAGACGAAGATGCAGTTGAAAACGTGAGGGTTCGTGCGCACGACATGTGTTCGCGTGTGTTGTTTTGTAAAAAATGCCGCTTTTTTTTCTTTTTCGTCGAGGTCCTCTCTCGTTGTAGTTAAATTCGAGGAAACCGATTATTTTTATTAACAAGCATCCAACGACACACACACACGCACACACACACATGGAATAAGAAACATAGACATAGACATAGACATATAGACACACACCATGACACGAAAGAACAACGTCGTGCGGAGATGCATGTTCACAATGCGAAACAGCTTACACAGGAGAACATACGCGACAAAAAGAGATCCCAATTCTTCTTATGCATCAACGACGAAGAAAATTTACTCTCTCATCGACAAATACGCTGCGCTTCCGAGTAGTAACGTCGATAACATCGTCGATATAACGAAAATGAAGGGGAAACTACAAAACTTGGACGCGATCATCGCGACTCACGTCATCGCTCATCCAAATAATCTACTCAAAACCGACACCAGGGAAATTGGAGGCGACAATCATCAGTCTTTAACTACCAACGAACGTGAAATAGCAGATGCGTTCAAGATTCGCAACTTAGTACGCGCGTTTCGAAACCGCGGACATTTAGTCGCTAAATTAGACCCGCTCGGAAGGAATTTAGGACAAGTGACCAGAGGGAGCGAAACCGACGCGAAGACGAGAGCGTCCGTTCCTGTCGAAGGAGTGGACTTAGATATACTAATGAACGATTATGACAAGAACAGGCTGATTGATGATACGACGGGAAGGAAGCTCAATTTGAACGAATATCTCGGATTGTCGGACATAAACGAAGACAGAGAGTTCTACGTGGGCTATGATTTAGCGACTTTTGATAAAGCAGACAACGGCAAGTTAAGCTGGAAAGCGAAGGATATTCTTGGGCGCCTTCGCAACACGTATTGTAGCACGTTTGCCGTTGAGTATACGCATCTCACATCCGCGTCAAAGAAATTGTGGTTGCGTAAACGTTTGGAACCAGAACGTGCGATGCAAACGACAAAAGATCAGAAGATTAAAATCATGAAGCGGTTAACAGTCGCGGATGTATTTGAGGAGTATTTGGCTGATGCGTTTCCATCCGCAAAGCGTTTCGGCTTGGAAGGCGCTGAGGGCGTCGTCCCAGGATTAGTTGCGCTCGTAGAACGCGCGTCAGAGCAGAAGTGTGAATCCATAGTATTAGGAATGGCACATCGAGGAAGATTAAATGTGCTGTCAAACATATTTCAAAAGCCGTTCGGGGCGATTGTATCGGAGATGAAGGATGATAAAGAATCCTTCATGGTGGGCGACGTGCGATATCATCTCGGCCTGAAATCAAGAGTTCAAGTACCAATGCGCGACTTGACCGATGTCGAGGAGTCTAAGGAGCAAGCGAAGAATAAGAAAAACGCACGATCGATTGAGCTCGAAATTTTGCCGAACCCGAGTCATTTGGAAATGGTCAATGCCGTCGTCGCTGGCGTCACGCGCGGTAAACAGTTCAAAATTTCACCGCACACGAACGGACATGGAGATAACGCACGCAATAAAGTTATTCCATTAGTCATTCACGGGGACGCTTCATTTTCTGGGCTAGGTCAGAACCCCGAGGTTATGACGTTGCAAACGCTCTTCGATTATACCACAGGAGGCACGATACACGTTATCATCAACAATCAGATTGGATTTACAACTTTACCGAGAAGAGCGAGAAGTTCTCCACATCCATCGGATGTGTCGAAAGGTTTTAACACACCAATTTTTCACGTCAACGCAGATGATCCTGAAGCTATCAAGAACGCTATGGAAATCGCTATCGATTACAGGCAAAAGTTTAATACAGACGTCGTCGTTGATGTCGTATGTTACCGCAGATTTGGCCATAACGAATTAGATGACCCGAGCGTTACCTTGCCAGTGACGCAGAAACTCATCGAAAAAAGGCCGCGTGTGTCGGAGATATACGCAAACAAATTAATAGAAGAAGGTGTGATTGATGAAGCAGATGTCGTACGGTGGAAGCGAACCGTGCTATATGAATTGAAGAAGCAATCGGAAGAGGAGAAGAGCTTTGCAAAAAACACCAGCAATTGGGTACAAAATGTGTTTCGCGACTACTCTGCTGTCCGTGGTGGAGGTGGCGTTTTAGGCGCCGAAGCGAAGAATATCACTACAGGCACTGGAATACCGCGGGAAATGATGCAATTTATATTGGAACATTTAAGCAAAGTTAGCGCAAAGGATACAAATTTCACTCTCCACCCGCGAATTGAGAGACTCTTAGAGTACAGGGAAAAAGTCATGGAAGGGAAAACTGGAATAGATTGGGCACTCGCCGAACACGTTGCGTTTGCAACATTCGTGTTAGCTGGAAAGCACGTACGTTTATCTGGGCAAGATTGCGAACGAGGAACCTTTAACCAGCGTCATTCGGTGATTTTTTGCCGCGAGACGGGGAGAGGAATAAACAAAATTAATCAAATGGTCACGAGTATTGACGACAACGATAATGGACAACAAACATCATCATCTCGAAAACCTAGCGCAGCATGGTTCATTGCAGCCAATTCGCCTTTATCAGAACACGCTGTTTTAGGCTTTGAATATGGATTTTCCGTGGAGAGCGAGAATGAAGCCGTAACAATATGGGAGGCACAATTTGGAGATTTCGCGAATAATGCACAGGTGATTATCGATCAGTTCTTATTGACCGGTGAAGAAAGATGGGGACAGCAAAGTAATCTGGTATTATTACTACCTCATGGATACGAAGGACAGGGGCCAGATCACTCCACCGCCCGCATCGAACGATTTCTCCAGATGGCCAACGATGACGGTGATTCCCTTCCCGGTTCATCATCGTTCGATCGCGTGCTCATGGATAAAATATTTAAAGCCGTTTCCACGGACGCGAATGACTCGCGCAATGGAAAGGTAGTTAACTTAAACGTGCTCAAAGAAACGTTTTTAAAGAAAGATGACGAAAAATCTTCATCTTCTTCGAGTACCAAGGATACGGATATACGTGAGAATGACGAAAGAATTCAAAGTGTTGGCTTGTTTTCAGACATCCAAGCTTACTTTGGTGACCGAACAGAATTCACGCGGAGAGAATGGGATAGGTTTGCAAAACGTCTCGCTAGAGCCTCGGCAACGTCTCGAGCAAACTTTTTGCTGTTGCAACCGTCGACACCGGCTCAATACTTCCACGCCTTGCGCAGACAGTCTTTGATGAATAATTCAAACAGAAAGCCACTCGTCGTCATTACCCCCAAGTACCTGTTGCACCATAGAAGATGTCAAAGTCTTTTAGAAGATTTTGATGAACGCTCGAGCTTTCGCCGCGTCATTTGTGATGGCGATGCCGGCGATCAACTCTTCAACGACGGCGATAACACAAGCATAGTACAAAAACGAGGCGACGAAATAAGAAAAGTTTTATTATGTTCTGGAAAGATTTGGTACGATCTGAGCAGGCACAGAACGGCAAATAAAATTGACGACGTGATTTTAGTGCGTCTAGAGCAGATATTTCCGTTTCCTTACGATGCGTTGGCGCGACGGTTAACGCGATTTCCCAATGCCAAACTCTGTTGGGTCCAAGAGGAGCCCAAGAATATGGGAGCGTGGAGTTACATTAAAGATAGAGTGAAGACGACAGAAAGGGCGAGTTCTGGTGGTGGTGAATGCAGGAATATCTCATATGTTGGTCGCTCGCCAGCCGCGAGTCCAGCGACTGGTTCACAAAGCGTTCATTTGAAGGAATCTGAGGAAATTTTTCGAGAAGCGTTTCGATGAAAAAAAACAACGGGAAGGAAACGGAAGGATGTGAGGATGGATGTACCTTTAGCGAGGATTTCAAACACTCGATTTTGACTATACGAAAGACGAAAAGATGAGCGCTATGAACGTCGCAAATGCGTTTCCGACATTACCTACGAGAATCGCAGGCGCAATCAATTCCTTCCAATGCTTTGCTTTCGCAAACGCTGCTGCCGTAGCCGGGCCGCCTATTCCGGCATTGGAGGCAACCAAAATCTCACGAGAAGAAAATAAGAATCCGATCGCAAACAAATGGATTGCATACATCGTACACGCAAAATACAGCAACTCGGGATCATTCGTAAACGCGTGACCTAAAGGCGGCGATGATAATCCAGCACTCGCAAAGAATATATATAACAGACACTGACCGATGAAGTTCCCAGCGTTGACGACATTGCTCTTAAAGTTGAGAAAAGTCGCGGTCAAAATTGAAAAGACCGTGGCAATGGGTAAAAACAAACGACTGGAATCCACGCCTTCAAGTATCGTCGACCAGAATTCTGCTTCGATGTGTGAAGCTGCCAATATCGCAAAAGTCAACGCGAGACTCGTTTTCACATCTTCTGTTGAAAAGTCGGTTGGTGCTCCTTCTTCTTCTTCTTCTTTCATATTTCGCTTTTGTGTGTATCGGTCACCAAAAATGTGAACGATCGGGAAATAAATAAAAGCAAGAACGTTGTCAACGACCAACCCTTGCGACTGCAAGTGAGGTGACACTCCCAAAGTTTGGCACGTGGCAATGTAGTTGATTCCACTCCCGATATTCTTCGCAATAAGAGCAGCTGAAAGAGGTTTCAGTATTTCATTCTTGAGGAACAATTTCGCTGCAACGAATCCTCCAAATATGGTGACGAAAGCAACCGTTACAAAAGGTTTCAGCAAGGTATTGAACGTGTTTCGAATGGCACTAAGATTTGCACCTTGCAGTATCATCGGAGTTGCCAAAGCAGAGACGATTAGCCTTATAGAACCGGTGATTTCCAAGTTTGCACTATATATCGGATTTATCTTCAGAACATAGCCCATAAGCATAGAGCAAACCGGTCCACTCAGCTTTTTTCCAAATGCTGTGTTGTTACCAATGTACGCTCCAGTAGCAGCAGCACTGCATAATGATGCAGTTGTGAAAAGATAATCACTGTAATAAACTGCTCGCGTCCGCTGCTCTGTTCTTTTCTTTCTTGTATATAGCTTTTCCTTCCTTTCACTTCTCCCTATTTTACCGATATCGTGAAATGCGATGTTACTAGAAATCAACATCGACGGTGCTCGCGTCCGCTGTAATATCTTTTCCTTCCTTTCACTTCTCCCTATTTTACCGATATCGTGAAATGCGATGTTACTAGATAATAGCAACATCGATGGTGTTCTGGATGTTATCATGTTATCATGTTTTGTGACAAGGGAAACAAAGATGTTCGTTATACTTTTGTCGAAATGAACAAAAAGTTCCAAAAAAGAATTTCCTTAAAAAAAATCGCTCTTTCGGTACCCGCGTCGTTCTACGCGCGTAAGTTAGATGTTTGATCGTCAGAAATACCCCGATGTCTTGCACGCGCACTTCTTATCCTTTCTTACCACATTCGACAACAAAAAGAAGAAAAACAAACAAAAGTAAAGCGGCAGTTCCTGTTCATTCATCCAAGGGAGACGAGAATGCGAGGAGTAAACTCAGACCTGACACGGAATGGCCACCGAACGACGTATCTTCTGATTTTCGAAAGGCGCATGTCGGAACATGGACTGGAAAATCAGCCACGTTCGATTCGAGAGGACGCGTGATTCCTATTCACGAAAAGTTCGTTCCTGACGCTTTCAAAGACTTTGGCGTTTCTATAGATGATTTCGATGTCAAAACTGTCACGTCTGTGGACGTTTCCATTGGGAAAGGTATAGATGCCGCGGGATTGATGCATACGACAACGTATCTATACCCCGAATCCGGCTGTGAATATGGGAAGAAAGACGTAGCTTTCGTGGACGAAACATCCAAAGGCGTTTGTGGTGGCACTTCCCAGTTGAAGAAAATGTTTTTAGTTGATGGATCGTACTCCGAAGGACCAACGACGTTTCATGACGCCGATGAAAACTGTTTGAGATTTGAATTTTGTTTTACGCGAGAGGATGAAAACTTTGACGTGAGCGAACGACGACGAAGACCTTCTCCGGGACGATTTCGAGCTCGAATTCAAATAGAATCAAGCAATCGTAAATGGGTACTCCGTAATGTTGAATTAATCGAAGAGAGAAATGACTCCGTGCTATCGCCGTTAGCTCGAGCCTATGAAAGAGACACGCGCGAAGTGTTTGAATCACCGGCAACTGCGGTTAGAATTGAAGGCGACAATATCGGAATTGGTGAATGGAGACCAGAATCAGGAGTTACCTTTGTAACTCTAGAGGCACTCGCCGACGTACCCAAGGACGACGACGACGATTATGACGACGACGATGACAACGAGGATGAAACAATATTAGATGAAGATAAAAAAAATAGCGAAGAGTATGGTGAGATAGAAAAAGAAGGTCCCGCAATGCGCGCCTGGCGACGGAAGCCAGAAGATGAAGTTTTGCGACTAGCTATGGAAGCGGAAAAGGTAGAAATGAAGAGCGAGCGCGCGAGAAGAGACGCGAAAAGATCCTCCATTGACAATATTTTTGACGGACTCGTCGTGGTGCCTTGGTGGGCAGTAAAATCTGACTCGTCATGGGCGTCAGCTCCTGAATATGCGGTTGGTGGTAATTCGCCTTTAGTTTTATTACCGAAACGTTCCTGGATCTTGATTGAGAGTGCAAGCGATGACGAAGTTATAATCGAAATGGGCATGTACACTCAAGATTCTGTGAAATCTGAGCTAAAGCGAAAAGTTATGGCGAGAAGATACAAGCGTGGAAGGTTGGCATCTTGCTATTTTGTAACCGAACGTCAGCTTTCTCAGGAAGAAATTGAGGAGGAAGAGCGGAGGATAGACGAGGAGATTGGTGCGTTTTAATGTACGAGGATATTTCATCAAAATGAAAAATCGCGCTTTTTCACCAAATCCATCTCATGTTGCCAGCCGGTTTTGCCAGTGAGCGTTTCTAAAATTATATCGGCAGCCTCCGCAAGACCACTGCCAGCGGGATCTCTCTCGAACAAATCGTGTCGACACGCTTCGCAACTTTTCAGAAGCTCGTCGATGTTTTTTTCTATATTCTCTAGCATTCGAAGACACCTTTTTTTCGAAAACTGGTAAATCGGACACGTTAACGCAACTCGTAATGCCTCGAGCCTTCTCGCATTATCCGGTTGATCGAAACTAATAGGCACTAAAATTTGTGGTATGCCAAGTGCGAGCGTTGCTCGTGAAACACCAATCGTCGCGTGGTTTATGACAACGATATTGGAGTTATCATGTGCCTTCAAATATTTCAGGAGCGGAGAAAATGGGCAGAAGTCTATATGGAAGACATTATCAATCCTATCGGGGCTCTTTAACGGCAAACGATCGATAAACTTTGTCAAACAAATAACCGAAAATTTTGCCATCAAGTCCGATGTTCCCGAGACGGCATCAATAACGCACTTGAAATATTTTTTGGATATTTGAGGGTTGCCCGAGGCGGAAATGACGACGACGATTGTTTTTGGTCGACGCGCAAAAATCCTCTCTTTTATTCCAAGTTTCAAAAGGTCGTGTATGTCTTCCTCTTCACAACTAGTGATTGATCTCGTGGTGGACGGAAAATTGGTTTGAGCCGTGTGTAATGTCTTCGATGGTAACGGGTAATAATCGGGGATCTCGTGCGCGTGATACCACTTGGGGAACATACAAATGATGCGAGGAAGAAGAAAATACTCTTTGAAAATGCCTCGAGAAACAGTACCCGTCAACCCAATCAGTTTTCTTCGACAGTTGCTGATTGCTTTTTTGAAGATACAATCAACAAGGAAATCGTTTATTTTAAAATGAAACCGAGATTTACATAACAAGCCAGTCACTGGATGATGCGTGACGTCTGAAGACAATAATAACGCGGGCGTCAACAAAATGGAGATAAATTCGAACGTTTGAATAGAAGTTGAAGGCATTCTTCTTTCCTCGAACTCTTCTTGCAAAAACTTGCACGCAAAATCCAACGGAATCGCACAGATAACGAATGACTCATAAGAGTTAATTATTGACTTCAAAATTCCATAGTGTTCAGCAGAAGTGCTTAGAAAATAATCGACGACTGATCTCGTTTGCTTCTTTTTTCGAGACAAAACTTTTTCATACTCTTCACGCTTTGAAACGAAATGAAACTCGATCGCATTGATCGAGTCTTTCTCCAGGAGCTCTTCGCTACACGTTTCTTCGAAGTACTCATTTATGATGACGCAGATTCGGGTCCAAGATGGTTCTAAAGCGCGTAACGTTTTCGCCAAAGAAAGAATGGGAAGAACATCACCTAAAGAACCATTCACACAACTCAAAATAATAACTCGCGTCCGTTTGGCAAAGCATCCTTTCTTTGTGTCGAGCGTGACGAAATCCTCGCTAAAGGTACATCCATCCTCACCTGTATCCCTATCGAGTTCGTTGGTTTTAGAAAACATGCGGGTGTGTGTGTGGGGGGGCATATTTTCTTATTTTCCCAAAAAATAATAAAAACGGGCGTTTTTTTCACAGAAGAAGGAAGTAAAATGAAAAAAGGCCATAAAGAAATGTCCTTGTTGTTTTCAGATTAAAAACCGATAAACTATGTAGATTTATCATTGCAAGAGTATCACGCACGTAACACTAATGAATGAGTATTAGTTTAATGTTTCTTGTTGCGTCTGATTGGCAACAATCATTTATTCCACGAGAACAATCTTCATGAGCATATCGCCCAACAAGCGGTGAACGCACACGACGTAATCGCCCTTCTCGACAATGTTCAATGTATCCTTCGCGTACGCAATCGCAGATTTTGAGATATCTTGCGGATGTCCAGATTCACCCAGCCACTCTTTTGGACAAACTTTGGAGTGTAAGCTTCTGGAAGCGAGCATTCGTCTCGCGGCATTTTCAGGCTCGTATTGTTCGTTCGGTACGCACACGCAAAACACCGGGCAGTCTGGGCGATACTTTGCAATCAGTCGAGAGGTGTTCCCCGATTTCGCGAGAACAATAATCGCTTTCGCTTTGACTTTTTGAGCGGAACGAACGGAAGAAGACGCTAAAGATTCGAGCAAGTTGAGCGGAACTTTTTGCTGCGACATGAGCTGTTGAAACACAGCGGCGGAGTCGATGTACGCCTCTGCTTCTCGGCAAATGTCCGCCATGCACGACACCGCTTCTAACGGGTAATCACCCGCAGCCGTCTCTCCGGACAACATGACGCAATCGG
>MDTC01136881.1_pt1 | contig 11862 bp, 12 predicted proteins | sample 811181 | NCBI WGS metagenome assembly MDTC01 (sample SAMN05326644, study PRJNA326480) | marine metagenome | isolation source: seawater | place: Pacific Ocean: North | collected 2011
CGAGCGGCCCGCTCGTGCGCAGCTCGTACAAGGCTGGGGAGTTCTTCATTCGCGAATTCGCCCAGAAACAGAAAGCCGCATCGGGTGGACTGCTCGACCACGAGCCGCGCTTCGCAGACATCGCCGGCCTTTTGGCCCTGGAGACCCAATGAGCGCTCCCCTTCGCACCACCCTGCGCCGCATCGTGGCCGAGCATCCGTCGGTGCATGTCCTTGGTGAGGCCATCGAGCTGTCTCCCGTCACGACCGGCCTCCTGGGCACTTACCCCGACCGCGTGCATCTGCTTCCTGCAGCCGACGCAACCCTCGTGGGCACTGCGGTTGGTATGGCGCTCACCGGTGCAAAGCCCATCGTGGCGCTGTCTGGTGGCCCTGCCCTGTGGGGCGCCCTGCAGCAGCTCGGCCAAGAAGCCGCATCGCTCACCGGCGCGGAGTACGCGGTTCCTGTAGTGGTGCGCGTGCCACTGGCCCCAGGAGAGCAAGCGCCGCTCGAGCTCCTGGCCAGCATCCCAGGCCTCACCGTCGCCGTCGCAGGCTCCGCAGAAGGCGCCGCCGAGCTGCTTGAGGCATCGCTGTCTGTGCGAGGTCCGGTTGTGCTTCTCGAACCAGCCGAAGCGATGGGACGCAAGGGCAGCGGTAGCGGAGTCGCCCTCGGCCGCGCCCACAAGCTCCGTGATGGCGACCATGTCAGCCTCCTCGCACTGGGAGCCGGTGTGGGTGCAGCGGTCCAGGCCGCAGACACCCTCGCTGCACAAGGTGTCTCTGCAGAGGTGGTCAACCTCCGCACGCTGTCTCCCCTCGACCACGACACCGTGGGCGCTTCGATCCGACATACGGGTCGGGCCGTGATCGTGGGAACATCTCTCGCCCCGCTGACCGCCGCCATCGAGGCCGCTTTTCTCCGGCTCGAGAGCCCCCCGAGAGCGGTGAAGTCCAACGTCGAGGCCATCGTATCGGCGGCCCAGTCTGCCATCACCTACTGAATCCATCCCCACTCCATCCACTCCAGCCGGCCCGCACCCCAAGCAGGGGCGCATCGCGCTCCACACCGTCCCGGTCTGCTGAACCCAGAGGTTTGCCATGTTCGTCTTTGAGTTGCCCGAAATCGGCGAAGGTGTCGTAGAGGGCGAGATCGTCCAGTGGCTCGTCAAGCCCGGCGAAGTCGTCGCCGTCGACCAGCCCGTCTGCGAGATCATGACCGACAAGGCCACCGTGGAAATCTCGAGCCCCAAGGCGGGCACCATCGCTGCGGTGTACGGCGAGCCCGGCGACGTCATCAAGGTTCACACCGCGCTCGTCGACATCGACGACGGCGGCGCGGGCAGCGTTGCGCCCGCAGCCAAGCCGGCACCTGCCGCACCGGCAGCGCCAGCACCTGCCGCAGCCCCCGCACCGGCTGCACCACCCGCATCGGTCGCGGCACCGGCTCCAGCCGGCCCCGCATCCATTCCCGGCACAAGGAACAAGACCCTCGCAACTCCCGCTGTCCGCTCTCACGCGCGCGCACAAGAGGTCGACATCAACGCTGTGCCCGGCTCGGGTCGCAGCGGGCGGGTCACCCGCGCCGACATCGATGCCTTCGTGGCACAGCCGAGTGCCTTGAAGGCGCCACCGGCAATCACCATCCCCACACCCGGCCCCAGTCCAGCCGCGATCCCCGGCGACCAGCGCGTGAAGATTATCGGACTGCGTCGAAAGATCGCCGAAAAGATGGTCGAGTCCTACCGACGGATTCCCCACTTCTGCTACGTCGACGAAGTCGATGCGACCGCCCTCGTGGCGATGCGTCGAGAACTGAAGGGCATCGCTGGCGAGCAAGGTGCAAAGCTCACCTACTTGCCCTTCATCATGAAGGCGCTCGTAGCGGCATTCCGAAAGTTCCCCACCGTCAACGCGGTAATGGATGAGGCGGACAACACCCTGATTGTCCGGGGTGCAGTCAACATCGGCATCGCGACCGACACACCGGCCGGTCTGTACGTGCCCGTCATCAAGAACGTTCAGGCCAAGAGCATCCTTCAGCTCGCCGTGGAAATCCGAGAAGTGGTCGAGCGCACCCAGAATGGCACCGCCACGCTCGACGACTTCACCGGTGGTACCTTCACCATCACGAGCGTGGGAAACATCGGTGGCCGGTTCGCCACCCCCATCATCAACGCACCCGAGGTGGCCATCCTGGGCGTGAACCAGATCCACGATCGCCCAATGGTTGTCGACGGCGAAATCGTGGCGCGGAAGATGATGTACCTTTCACCATCCTTCGATCATCGCGTCATCGACGGTGCCGTGGCCGCACGCTTCGTGAGCGAGCTCAAGGCACTCCTCGAGACCCCCAACCGCCTCCTCCTGGAAGCCGTATGACCGCGACGGAAACCTTGCTGGCAGCCGATGCGGAGCTGGGCTCTCTTGGCCCCAAGCCCTTCCCCCTCCCGCTGGGGCCAATGGCCCCGGTGGTCGCCGGTGCATTCCGCGGCATGTCGAAAGGGGACTGGGTCTTCTCCGGCCCGAGAGGTCGTGTGGGCGCGGTCCTGCGCGGTTGTTCGGCTGCTCGACTCGTGGATCCCGGGGCAGGCGCACGGCCCTACAAGCTCGCTCCAGTGAGTGAGGCACCTGGGAACCGCGCTCTGCATGCCGTCGGCGCTGCACTGGCATCTGGTCGTCCCGCCTTGTGCCTGCTCGGTGCAGCAAGCGTGGCCTCTGGCGCCTTCCACGAAGCGCTCAACATCGGCGCCTTGACTGGTGCACGGGTGGTCTTCGTCGTCACGATGCAGGCGATCACCGACGATGCGCCCATCGGCCAGCAGCTGGCCGCCGACCCGGCCGCACTCGCGGCTGCCTGCGGCTGGCACACCTCAACTCCCCAGGCCACCGAAGACAGCGTCTTCGAGGCGGTCACCAAAGCTCGCAAGAGCCAGTCCCCAGCGCTCGTGCTCGTCCGACTGGCCTGACCCTGAACCCCCATTCCACGGACGCCCCGCAGCGTCCCACCCCCGGGGCCCACGGCCCCGACAGAGAGGAAGACATGGAGACCCGCGACTACCAGGCCGTCGTCATTGGCGCTGGCCCCGGCGGCTACCCCGCAGGCATCCGGCTCGCGCAGCTCGGCATCAAGACGCTCGTGATCGAGCGCGAATACTGGGGCGGTGTATGCCTCAACGTTGGCTGCATTCCGTCCAAGGCCCTGATCACCGCCAGCAAGAAGTACAAGGAAGTCCAGAATCTTGAGATTCTCGGCATCACCATCCCCGGCGCTCCCGTGCTCGACATGGGCAAGCTCCAGGAGTGGAAGAGCTCGATCGTCACCAAGCTCACCGGTGGCGTTTCTACGCTTCTCAAGGCAAACGGCGCCGACATGCTCTTCGGCGAAGCCAACATCACCAAGCCCGGTGAGGTTGAGGTCGAGACCGCTGATGGAAAAGTCTTGGTTCGAGCCCCGCACATCGTCATCGCCACCGGCTCGCGCCCCATCCAGATTCCCGGCTTCGCGTACGCCGACGATCGGGTGATGGACTCCACCAAGGCACTTGCCCTCGACACTGTTCCCGACGACCTCGTGGTCATCGGCGGCGGCTACATCGGCCTCGAGCTGGGCACCATGATGGCCAAGGTCGGCAGCAACGTGACCGTGGTCGAGATGCAAGGCAACGTGCTTCCCGGCTTCGACATGGACTGCGTCCGGCTCATCAAGCGTCGCCTGAAGAAGAACGGCATCAAGGTGCTCACCAACGCCAAGGCGCTGGGATGGGACGAAGACGACGACAAGGCCATCGTGCGCATCGAGACCAAGAAGGGCGTGGAAGAGATCCCGGCCGACAAGATCCTGGTCACCGTTGGACGCTTCCCCAACTCGGAGCCCTTCAAGCACCTCAACCTCGAGATGGAAGGGCGACACATCAAGATTGACCGCCAGCAGCAGACCTCGGTGCCCGGCATCTACGCCATCGGCGACGTGGCCACCGGACTGATGCTCGCACACAAGGCCACCCATGAAGGTGAAGTGGTCGCCGAGGTCATCGCCGGTCACAAGACCTTTAACGATGCCCGCACGGTGCCCGCCGTGGTGTTCACCGACCCGGAGATCGCGACTGCCGGTCTCCAGGAACATGAAGCTCGCGAAGCCGGCTTCGACGTCAAGGTGGGCAAGTTCCCCTGGGCCGCAAACGGCCGGGCGCTCACCCAGCTCGAGACCGATGGATTCGTAAAGGTTGTGCTCGACGCGACCGACGACCGGGTTCTCGGCGTCACGATCATCGGTCCACACGCATCCGACCTCATCTCCGAGGCCACACTCGCGGTGGAAATGGATGCCGAAGCGCTCGACATCGGTCTGGCCATCCACCCCCACCCCACTCTGGGGGAAGCGGTGATGGAAGCTTCGAAGGCCGCACTGGGCGAAGCTGTGCACATCGTGAACCGCCGTTGATTGTTCGCTGGCACTGGATACCGCACAGTGGCGGTCTCCTCGCCCTGGTGCCCGACTCCATTCTGGAGTCGGTGCACCAGGGCGGTGTTGCTCTGCCCATCCGTGTGCCCAGCGGTGCCGCCGTCGTACGCCCGCTGCACCTCACCTTCCTGTCGAGCGCTAGCATGGCTCCACTCGCAGGGATGGTTGACCCCCAAGCGGTCCTGCCCCAGCTGCCCGCCATCGAGCGCATCGCATTCGAGCCCATCGTGCATGTGGCCGAGCGAGGGCCGCATCCAGAAAAGGATCTGCCGCTTGTCACCAAGCCCCGACGGACCGGATTCCTCGCTGTCGAATCCACCGCTCAGGCACAGTGCCATGCGGTGCTTTGCACGGTCGTGGCCGTTCTGGACCGCGCCAGTCGGTCGTACGGTGGGCCCTCGTTTGCCCATCCCGAGCCAGACCGCTTCTTCCACTTGAGCGTATGGAACAACCGAAATGGAGACACGAGAGGCAGCATCGGCAACATTCGGAGCAGCGACCGCACACCATGACTGGCGAGGGGTCCCGCAGTTGGACTACGCTCGTGGCATGCGTAGACTCCTTCCCATCCTCTTGCTCTCGGCATGCGACACGCCAGGGACCTTTGGCACCGACCTGTTCGGCACTCAAGACCCCCTCGACCCCAACGAGGCCGCGATGATCGCCGACCTCGAGCGCGAGCCGGAGCTCGAGGCCACCACACCGCCCGAGCGAGAGCTGGCGAAAGTGCCCACTCTTCCTTCCAGCACTTGGATACAGGTCTTCGATCGCTCCGCCCGCATCGCACATCGCATCCACGACGACGGCCGCTATACCGTCCAATTCGGCGAGGGAGAGGCCCAGGAGATGCCCATCATCTCGCGCAGCGCTCCCGAGCGCCGCGAGCTGTCGGACGACGCACGCACACGAATTCTCGACGCCCTCGAAGCCGTCCGGTTCCCCTCCATGGCACCCCACATCACGGAGGTTGAACAGCCGCCTTCTGAAGGGGTCATGGTGGTGCAGCTGCACCCGATGGCCATCACGGTGCGCAACCCAGAAACCGGCATCGTCCATACGGTCCACGCCAAGGCCGATGTTCGTGTGGCAGAGACCTTCGGTCCGCTCTCGCCGCTCTGGCAGACCCTCGACGACGAAATCTTCGGACGCTGGCTCGAAGCCGCTGTCGCTGGAGCGGCCACCAGCCCACCCGGATGACCCTCGCGACAGGGCCCCAAAGGCCAAGACGCCGCCCTCCAAAACACCGCACCGCGGCCTGGGAATAGGCGGGTTCGCGCTCGTGTCCCCAAGCCGTTGCCAAGCGAGACGGAACCGCTTGCGAGGTGTTCGGTGTCGCCAGCGCGCCAAAGTCAGACGTCCTTCACCCGCGAACTGCACGCCCGGGCAGCAACCGTACCCGAGGCGGTCGATGCTGATGCGGTACTCCTCCAGATGGCGCTCGAGCGAGAATCCAGGGCCCCAGTCCTCTCCGATTTGAACCGATCTGGAACCCCCATGACGGCCCCCTTTGGCCGATTCCTTTGGGCATCCACCCTGTGGGCCATCGCCACCTTCACGCTCTGCTACGTGGCCTTGCCGCTCGCATCAGCGCTGACCGGTCTGAGCACCTTCCAGCTTCCCTGGACCCTTCCTGCAGACATCGTCGCGTTTGGCCTGACCTGGAGCGCAGTGGCCTGCTGGCTCCGACTGCGCAGCGAGGGTGGAGGCGCCCTTCGGCTCGACCTTCACGGCCTCGCCACTTCTGACCGCATTCCAGCCTCTATGGCAGGCGGGCTCCTGGTCTGGGGCGTGCTCCACAACATCCTGCCCGGACTCACCACGTTTGGCACGATGTCCATGACCTTTCTCGGGTTCTTTCTTCTGTCCAACATGATCGAGAACGTCCTTTTCGGAGCCATATTGGGCACGGTCACCCGCACAAGGCGTGATGCCTTCATCGCCGGCGCACTCCTGCAGATGGGCCTCAGCCTGTCCTGTTGGATTTTGTGACGGTCGCGCACAACATCCGGGGTGTCCCGAGCCGTTGCGTTATCCGTCCCGCTCCCGGAGGTGGGTTTGCTTTTCGTTGTGACCCTTTCCACCGTGTGGGCGGCTGCACCCCAAACCCTTGTGTTCGACCCGGTCTCTCATCACGTGCCGGACGGCCTCCCGTACGGAGTCAGCGCAAAGGCCACGCTCAACGGCCGGCCCCACGAGCTCCGCTTCCAGGAAATTCTGCGCGCCGGCGACCAGCCTGGCTCGAGTCCTGTCCCATTCGGGCAGCTGTCTACCACCAGCGGAGAGGCGTTCTCACCCGGCCGCCCACCCTTTTCCGATCTGTGCGACCAGATCGACTACACCGCTATTCAAGAGGCCCACGGCAAGATCTGGATGTGGAACCACTTCGAGTGTGTGCGCGGCGAGATCTTCCTCACGGAGTTGCAGCAGGACACCACCACCGGAACCCTCACCGCCGTGCACCCCCAGCCCGTGGGGTCGGCCCTGGCCACACAAGGCGGCGTCTACTCCCCTTGTGCCGGAGACATCACCGACTGGGGCACGCTCCTGTCGAGTGAAGAGTACGAGCCGGATGCGCGCTACTGGGATCACGAGGCCGGTCGAATGACCGATGAATACTGGTTCTCCCAGTCCGTGAATCACTTGAGCACCGCATTTGAGTCGACGGGAGACGCCCACCCCTACCGCTTTGGCTGGGCCCCAGAGCTGCGCATCGACAACCAAGCCGGCCGTGTCACCGGCGAGAAGCACTATGCGATGGGGCGCTTCAGCCACGAGCTGAGCCGCGTGCTGCCCGACCGACGCACGGTCCTGCAGTCCGACGACGGCTGGGGCGTGGGGCTCTTTCTGTTCGTGGCAGACGTGCCCGAGGTGTTGTCGGCCGGCCACTTGTACGCCGCCCAGTGGACCCTCGACCACGCACGCGCCGGCGGCGCAGGCCGGCTCGACTGGGTTCCTCTCGGGCATGCCTCCAACGACGACATCCAACCGCTGGTGGAAAGCGCCCACCCGGTACAGTTCGAAGAGCTGTTCACCCGAGCTGAAGTGAGCGCCGGCGGGCAGTGTCCGCTCGGCTTCTCTCCGGTGTTCGCCTTCGGAATCACCGAGTGCCTGAAGCTCGCTGCGCCAAGCGAGCGAGTCCCCAATCCAGCACAAGCCGCAAGCCGCTTGGAGACCCGTCGCTATGCAGGCCTGCTGGGCGCCACCACTGAATTCAAGAAGGGCGAAGGACTCGCCAGCACGGCCTCTGGACGCACCGTTTACTATGCGCTCAGCGATATCTCGGGCTCCATGACCGCGGGATCGCCACCACCGCCCGCTGCTGACACCGTACGCCTGCCCGCCAACCACTGTGGCGGCGTCTATGCGGGCCAGACATCGGGCAGCATTCGAGACACGACCGGTGCCCTGATCGACAGCGAATTTGTGCCGTGGGAGCTCCACGCAGTGGTGGTCGGCAAGCCGCAATCCCGCACGGTCTGCCACCCCTCCGGAATCGCCAATCCCGACAATGTGACATTCTTGCCGGCCTATGACCTGCTCGCCATCGCCGAGGACACCCGGCGCGCACCCGACGGCCTCTGGATGTGGGATCGACACCTCGACACCCTCACACGGGTGATGCTGGCCCCTCCCGAGGCGGAGGTCGCCGGCCTCAGCGTCGTGGAAGACCTCGGTGGCTTCGACTACCTCACGGTATCCCTGCAGACTCCCGGCACGGACCGCGACGAGGCCGAGCCCTTCGATCGCACGCTGCAAGGCCGTCCATACGGCGTGATTGCAGACGACCACCGCAGTGTAGTCGGCGTTCTGGGCCCACTGCCTACTGGTCATCCGTAGCGATGCAGACCCCCATCCCCACCATTCTCGTGGCGCCATGGATGTGGTCCGCAGCTGCCCTCGTCGCCCTGGGCTGTGGTGGTCCTGCCGACACTTCGGTGCCATTGGACCATCGCTTCGATGCGCAACAAGCCCGCAGCGCTGTGCCCGATGCACCCACACGTTTTGTGGTGCTGGGCGACGGCGGAAAGGGAAATGCCACCCAGAAGGCGGTCGCAGATGCGGTGCGGAGCGTGTGCGAGGCCCGCACCGATGAGGACGGCCCCGGTTGTGGTTTTGCTCTGTACCTCGGAGACAACATCTACGACGATGGCGTCGAGACCGTCGACGACCCGATGTTCCAGTCGCACTTCGAGACCCCATACGCCGATCTGGATTTTCCCTTTCTCGTGGTCTTGGGCAACCACGACTATGGAAGCTCCAGTCTCGCATCAAGTCGCTCCGACCCCCAGATCAGCTACACGGAGCGCTCCCAGCGCTGGACCCTACCGAGCCGGTACTACCACTTCCAGCTCGGCCCACACGCCTTCGTCGGCCTCGACACCAACGCCCTGCTTCTGCAAGGTCTCTGGGGAGACCAAGAGCAAGGTCCATGGGTCGACACCCTCTGGTCGACGGAGGCCGCGGGATGGCGGGTCGTATTTGGGCACCATCCCTACCGTTCGAACGGCTTCCACGGCAATGCAGGGAACTACGAAGGCCTCTGGTGGCTCCCCATCGTGCGGGGAAAGACCATCGAGTTGTTCTTCGAGCGACACATCTGCGGACAGGCCGATGTGTACTTTTCCGGACATGACCACAACCTGCAGTGGCTGGAGCCCACTTGCGGCACCCACTTCCTGGTCTCCGGCGCCGCAGCCCACACCACTCCGCTCCGTTTTCGCGACGGGAATCCCACATGGTTCGCCGATGACTCGACGGCAGGGTTTGTCTGGGTGGAGCTTCTCGGCAGAGACATGACTGCCGTGTTCTACCACCAAGACGGTAGCGAACAGTTCGGCAAGACCGTGCATCGCATCCGCCGGTGAGGCTCAGGACCGACTTCCGGCCCATGCGGCCGGGATCGCTCACCCGGGAGGGAAGGCCGGCGTGTCCACCGAGTCTCGTCCGGTCGCATCGACGCGGCGCTGGATGGCGGTCCGCTGATCATCGAGCCATGCGGGGATCCGATGATCCAACCAGTACCGGGGCCGCCAGATCGGTCCGTCCACAAATCCCACATGTCCGCCGCCTTGAGTGAGCTCCACGGTCACATGTGAGGAGAGCTCCTTAACCTCGGGCACAATGTCGGGATGCATGAAGGGGTCGTCGATACTGTGGATCACCAGAGTGGGGCGCTGGATGTGACGCAGGATGGGTCGGCAGGATGCACGCTCGTAGTAGTCGTCGGCGCCAGCGTAGCCATGCACTGGAGCCGTGAATACATCGTCGAACGCACGAAAGTTGCGGGCCAGCAGTGCCGGCTCAACGGGGCCGGTCGGTCCCCCAAGGGCGCGACGCGCTCGAAGGTATTGCTGAAGACGTCGCAGCAAGACGGTCTGGTACAGCCGCGATGCCCCAGAGTCCATGCGCTCGGCACATCGAGCCAGCTGAAAGGGCACCGAGACGGCCACAGCCGCGTCGATCGGAGCTCGGTCCTGTTGCTCTCCCAAGAGCCGCAACAAGACGTTTCCTCCCAGGGAAAAGCCCACGGCGACGCGAGTGCGGTCGGGGAATCGGTGCGCAAGCGCCTGAAGTACTTCCAGCGGGTCGGCCGTCATACCGGAGTGGTAGGCCGTCACGGAACGATTGGGCGAGCGAGCACATCCGCGAAAGTGGAAGCAACAGACCTGCCAGCCAGCGCGCACCAGTGCCGCCGTGACGCCACGCAGCGGAGGGCTCTCCCAGTTTCCCCCCAAGCCATGAAGGACGAATGCGAGTGGCCCGTCCGCGGGGCCCGACCATGCCAGCTCCACGAAATCGCCATCGGCCAGCTCGAAGACTTCCCACCGCACAACGGGCCGAGGCGCCCGGCGCAGCGTGTTGGGGAAGAGGGTCTGAGCGTGGGGGCCCGACAGCCACCACGAAGGCGAAAAATCACTCGAGACGATGCGTCCGGACACAGCAGCCCCAGTCGGCGAATGTGGACCACCCAGAAGAGCGGTCGAACCGACGTTGCACTGCGCGAGAGCCTATCGCATGCATCCCTCGGGCATGCGACGAACGCGCGCCTCATGCAAGGCACCCAATACGGTTCGCTCAGACGCCAATCCTTGACCAGTTACTTGGCGAGTGTTCCCGGCTCGTTACACTTCCTCTGCACTCAGTGAACTGGAGTTCTCCATGCGCGCACTATTCCTTGGAATCGCACTCTTCTTCTCGGTCGACGCCTACGCCTGCCCGATGGCCGACGCCGCCGCCTACCAAGCCGCCAAGCAGGAAGTCTCTGCCTCCGACGGCGCCAAGCTCGCCTTCAAGGTCGACGGCATGAGCTGCGGCGACTGCTCCACGAAGGTCACCACCGCGCTCAAGGGCATCGACGGTGTGAAGGCAGCAGCAGTCGACTACCAGACCGGTGAGACCGTAGTGAGCATCGATGCTTCAAAGACCAGCGCCGACGCACTCGTGAAGGCCATCGCCGACCTCGGCTACACCGCGCAGAAGACCGCCGCCAAGGGCTGAGTCCCGCTGCGACCATGGCGGGTCTCCGGGCCCGTACCTCTCGTCCGCCTCGTGCACCCACGAGGCGGATTGTCGTTCTCCCGGTCTCCGCACCGGCGCTGCGCCAGCTCCGCGACACGCCCCCCGTTCCTCCGCTCTCCACGACCGCCCACGCACCGAAAACCACCGGGACAGTCGAGCCTGAGAGACGCGGCCCGGAGCCGAGCCTGAGCGCTCCGCGTCGACCACGAAGAAGGCTCGCCGCAGGCCAGCCACCGGCATACCGGCGTCCGTCCGGAGGTTCCATGCCGTTCGTCCACCCGGTTCAGGTCTACTACGAAGACACCGACCACAGCGGCGTGGTCTACCACGCCAACTACCTGCGCTACATGGAGCGCGCCCGAGAGCACCTGCTCGGTGTTCCAGAGCTCGTGAGGCTCTGGGAGCACGAGCGAGTGGGCTTTGTGGTGTACCAGTGCAGCATGAAATTCAAGGAAGGTGCCCGCTTCGGTGATGCACTTGAGGTGCGCACTCGTGTGGAGAAAGCCAGCGATTACCGCGCCGTATTCGAACAGAACGTGTACCGAGTGGCCGACAACCGGTTGTTGGTTCTCGGAGAGGTGCACCTGTGCTGCGTGGATGGCGACCAGAAGCTCGTAAAGCTGCCCGCCAGCGTGCGGGCCCTCATGGACAACACCGAGACCAAGTGAGCGATCTGCATCGCCCCCAACGGAACGCCGCAGCCAGGACCACGCGTGTCGCGCAGGGTCGCGCCTACCCCGGGGCGGCCGACTCGAACACGGACTGCTCCGCATGGTAGAGCTGGCGCGCAATCCCGCCAGCCCGAGGACTCAAGCCCATGGCGAGACACTGGTAGCGAAGCAGAGGCAAGCCATGACGAACGGCTTGCACAAGCTCGGGCAGCAGGTCGGTCTCTGAAAC
>MDTC01267468.1_pt1 | contig 11862 bp, 11 predicted proteins | sample 811181 | NCBI WGS metagenome assembly MDTC01 (sample SAMN05326644, study PRJNA326480) | marine metagenome | isolation source: seawater | place: Pacific Ocean: North | collected 2011
CACTGAAATCAACAATGCTAATCTTTCTAAATACTTAATTAATTTTAAGGATGATACAGGCATGAAATATAAGAAATATAATTTAGAATTTTTTGGTTTATGTAGAAGATGCAAAAAAAGTAATAAACCAAACACAATATAAGACAATCTTCACTTTTTAGTTGTAATACGGTTACAATTTGATCTCTTATATGTAAAAATAATGTTTATTAATTAAAGGGGGATATATGAGATATTTAAAACATATAGTAACTATTTTAGCGGCACTAACTATAAGTAGTGCGGTAAATGCTGCTGAAATAAAAATGGCTAAAGCTAATTGGGATACCGGTTACTTTCAAGCTGAAGTATATAAACAAGCATTAGAAAAAATGGGTTATAAAGTTAGCGAACCTAAAGCGATGAAACCATCTGTATTTTACGTGGCAGCTGCTGCGGGAGATTTAGATTTATGGGTAAATGGTTGGTTTAGTACTCATGATACTTATATTGCTGAAGCTAAAGGTAAAGTTAAAGCAGTTGGTAACGTAATGTCAAAAGGTGGGTTACAAGGATATTTAATAGACAAGAAAACTGCAGATAAACTTGGAATCAAGAGTGTAATGGATATTAAGAAACACGCCAAACAATTTGACTCTAACGGTGATGGAAAAGCAGATATGGTTGCTTGCCCTCCAGGTTGGGGATGTGAAAAACAAATTACTAAACATTTTGCTGAACTAGGCTTAGGTGATTTTATAAATCCAGTGCAAGCAGATTATTCTGCTTCTATGGCTGACGCGATTGCCAAGTATAAAAATGGTAAATCAGTATTATTTTATACATGGACACCTAATTGGACAGTGGGCGCTTTAGAACTTGGTAAAGACATTGTTTGGATAGAAGTTCCATACAGTCAAACCAAAAAAGTTAAGGTAGCAAATGCAACGAAATCAAAAATAAACATGGGTTTTGGTGCTGATGATATTCGTCCAGCTGCAAATGTTGCTTTTTTGAAAGCTAATCCAAAAGTAGAAAAAATGCTTAAGAAAGCATCTATTCCATTAGCGGATGTTGCTGCTCAAAATATGAAAATGAACAAAGGTGAAAAAAGCGAAAAAGCAATTAAGAAACATGCTTCTGCTTGGATAAAAGCCAATCAAAGTACTTTCGATAGCTGGCTTAAGTAGATTGGTAAATCAGAATAGTGAGTTTAAAATTTGCACCTTCTGATTATGAAATCTATATTCCGATTGCCGAATGGATCGAAAAAAATATTAAAGAGTGGTTGTTTACACAGCGACCACTCTTTAAAAAACTTTCAGCTCCAATAGATACAGTTTTAAATGGATTAGATTCCTTATTTAATTTAATTCCTTTTCCATTAGCTATTCTGATTTTTTTATATTTTGCTTTTAAAACAAACGGTCTTAAATTTGCAATCTTAACAATGGTTGGTCTAATCTTTATTGATTTAGTTGATCTTTGGTCGGAGTCTATGACTACTTTAGCAATGATTTTTACGGCAGTGATTTTCTGTATTATAATAGGAATTCCTTTAGGAATTCTCTCTTCTAGAAGTACAACATTTGAAATGATCATGAGACCTATTTTGGATATTATGCAAACCATTCCAAGTTTCGTTTACTTAATTCCAGTTGTAATGTTATTTGGTATCGGTTTAACACCTGGTGTTGTTGCTACTATAATATTTGCATTACCTCCAGTAATCCGATTAACTAATTTAGGTATAAGACAAGTAGGTAAAGGATTTAAAGAAGCTGGATCTAGCTTAGGACTCTCCAAATTGCTTATTTTAATTAAAATAGAAATTCCCTTGGCTTTAAAAACAATTATGGCAGGCATTAACCAAACTTTAATGTTAGCTCTATCAATGGTTGTTATCGCGGCTCTGATAGGTGCGGGTGGACTAGGTCTTACAGTTTATGTTGCCCTAGGAAGACTAGATATCGGGTCTGCAGTTATTGGTGGAACTGGTATTGTGATACTAGCTATAATATTAGATAGAATTACACAAAAATTAGTTTCTACCAAGTAACACTTTTACTGAAGTTGTAAAAAAAAGATCAAAGCACCCAATCCAACTAACCATAAAAAAAACTGTAAAAAAATTATTTTGGTAGGTGGTTTTTGCATGTTTTTCCACGGAGTAAATAAATACGTTGTTAACGTAACTAAGATTAAAAATAATAAAAAATTTGTTAATGTCATAATATCTGTGATCTTATATATAGTATATTAATAAAAAATTATATGAAAAATGTTTTAGTTACAGGAGGGGCAGGTTACATTGGCAGTCATGTAGTAGAGGCTCTTATCAAAAGGGGATTCAAGGTATTTATTGTTGATAATTTAAGTACTGGTTATAAAAAATTAATAAACAAAAAAGCAAAATTTTATAATCTAGATGTGAACAATTTTAAAAAAGTGGAAAAAAAATTAATAGAGAATAATATTGACTCTGTTATCCATCTGGCTGCAAGTTTAGATGTGAACGAAAGCGAAAAATACCCAAAGAAGTATTTCCACAATAATGTAAATGGTACATTAAATCTTATTAAGTCAATAAAAAATTCAAAAGTTAAAAACTTTATTTTTTCATCTACAGCTGCAGTATATAAAGATGGAATTTTTAAAGTAAATGAAAATTCAGAAACCAAACCTAAAAGTATATACGGAAAAACAAAACTCAAAAGTGAAAAAATTATAGAAAGGAATTTAAAAAAAAAAAAAGTAAATTATGCAATATTAAGATTCTTTAATGTCTGTGGGGCTAGTAGCACCAATAGAATAGGTCAAATTAAATCTTACGATCTTTTGTTCAAAAATTTAGCTTCAGCAATACTAAAAAAAAAACCATCAATTAATATCTATGGTAATAGTTATAAAACTAAAGACGGAACTTGTATAAGAGATTTTATCCATGTTTCAGACATATCTGATATTCATTTAAAAGTTTTATTAAAAATTAATAAAATTAAAAAATCTTTAGTTTTGAATTGTGGTTATGGAAAAGGAAGATCCGTATTAGAGGTGGTAAAAGGATTTGAAAAATATTCAAAAAAAAAAATTAAGATAAACTTTAAAGCTAAAAGAAAAGCGGATTTAAGCCAGATTATATCAAATAACAATAAATTAAAAAAATTTTTAAAATGGAGAGCAAAAAATAATAGCTTATCAGTTATGGTAAAAAGCTGTATAAGATGGGAAAAAAAAATTAATGAAACAAATAGATAAAATTTCTAACAAATTAGTGAAAGCTTTTTTAAGAAACCAATTAATAAATCCTATACCAAATAAATTTGTTAAAAATATTAATCTTGCACAAGATCTCAGAAGACTCTGTGAGTCTAAAATAAAAAAACCTATAATTGGTTTTAAGGCAGCCGGTACAGGATTTCCTGTTCTAAAAAAACTTGGAGAAAAAGAGCCATTTTATGCATCAGTGTACAAACACAACTTTTTAAAAAGTGGAAAAAAAGTAAAAATAAATAAATTCACAATGGGAGTGGAACTTGAAGTTTGTTACTTGATTAAAAAAAGTTTTTTTTCATATAAGAAACATATATCAATGAAAAATATTAATAAATTTATTACTCATATGGCTCCATGTATAGAAGTCGTAGGTTACCGTCAAAGAAAAAAAGGTATAACGTTTCTAGGAGATTTGTGTTCCGATTTTGGTGCAAATGTAAAATTTTTAATAGGTGTAAAAAAAAAATTTAAAAAAGTTAATATAGGAAATTTAAATACAAAAATTTATAATACTCGATTAAATCATTTTGTAGAAGGAAACACTAATACTGTATATATAAATCCTCTTAATTCTTTAAGATTTGTACTTAATAAACTTAGAAAAGATAAAACAAAACTTAATACCTCTTTTTATGTTTTTACAGGCTCAACAGTAGGCGTTGTTCCTATAAAAGGAAATGGTATTTATAAGGGTTTTATAGATAAACTAGGTTCAGCATCTGTTAAGATTATTAAATAATTAATTTTTTGTTTGTCTTTTTCTTTCATGTGGATTTAAAATAGCCTTTCTTAACCTGCAAGATTTTGGTGTTATTTCCAGAGCTTCATCCGTATTAAGCATACTTAATTGTTCAGCTATAGCCATTTTTCTTACTGGCGTTAAAACTACATTTTCATCTGTTCCTTGTGTCCTCATATTTGTAAGTTTTTTACCTTTCATTACATTTATTTCTAAATCACCGCTTTTTGAGGCCAAACCAACTATCATACCTTCATAAACAGGATCGTTATGAGTAACAAACATTTCTCCTCTTGCCTGAAGATTAAAAATTGCAAAAGCTACTGCTTTACCTTTTTCCATAGATATTAAGGCTCCATTTCTCCTTCCTTCCATGTCTCCAGTATAATTACCGTAAGAATGAAATAATCTATTAATAACACCAGTGCCTTTAGTAAGTGTTAAAAATCTACTTGTGTATCCCATTAAGCCTCTAGTAGGAGCATGAAAAATTAGTCTTTTTTTATCTTTTCCAGTATCTTTTAAATCAATAAGTTTACCTTTTCTTCTGTTCATTGAGTCGATAACTTTAGAGGAGTGTTCTTCGTCTAAATCCATTGTAATTTCTTCTATAGGCTCAAGTTTATTACCAGTATCATCTTTTTGAAATAGAACTTTTGGAGGACTGACAGTCATTTCAAATCCTTCTCTTCGCATTTGTGTTAAAAGAATTTCTAACATCAATTCACCCCTACCACTGATAACAAAGGCGTCTCTATTTACATTTTCACTAAATGATATTCCAACATTATTCTCAGCTTCTAGAATTAATCTTTCTCTAATTTGAGTGCTTGTTAATTTTTTTCCTTCTGTTCCAGCTAAAGGAGAACTATTGACAGTAATAGTAATAGACATAGTTGGTGGATCAATAGGTGTTGCGTTTATTGGATCATTTATTTCTATATCACAAATTGTATCAGCTACATTTGCCTTTTCTAACCCAGCAACTATAACAATATCTCCAGCCTCTCCTTTTTCAATAGGAACTTTTTTTGTGCCCTCATATCTAAATATTTTAGTTAATCTTCCCTCGTCAATTTTTTCACCTTTTAAGTTTATTGCTTTTATTTGTTGATTTGCCTTGGCAGTTCCTTGAGATATTTTTCCTACTAAACTTCTGCCTAAAAAACTATCTGCGTAAAGTAACGTACACAACATTGCAAATGGTTTGGTTCGATCTAATTGTTTTGGTTTTACTTTTTCTAAAATTATATCTAATAAAGGGTGTAAATTTTCTCTTGGACCATCTATTTCTTTTGATGCCCATCCCGATCTACCACTAGCATACAATACTGGAAAATCTAATTGTTCTTCATTAGCATCTAAACTTACAAATAAATCGAACGTTTCATCCAAAACTTCGTCTGCTCTTTGATCTGCTTTATCTAATTTGTTAATTACTACTATTGGTTTTAATCCTTGTTTAAGTGCTTTAGCTAAAACAAATTTTGTTTGAGGCATTACTCCTTCTGCTGAGTCTATTAACAACAATGCGCCGTCAGCCATGTGTAGAACTCTTTCTACTTCCGCAGCAAAATCTCTGTGTCCTGGTGTATCTATAATATTAACTCTGGACTCTTTCCAATTAATGGATGTTGGTTTAGCCAAAATTGTAATTCCTCGTTCTTTTTCTAATTCTCCTGAGTCCATTACACGTTCCTCTATAACTTCATTTTCTCTAAATGATCCACTTTGTTTCATTAAGCTATCTATTAACGTAGTTTTCCCATGGTCTACGTGTGCTATAATCGTGATGTTTCTAATATTGTTTGTCATTGATTTTTGATTGAATGAATAGATAACCTTTATTTCACATAAATAAAGTTAAATAGTGCGTCAATTTTGCGAGTGAAAATCATTATCATATATATTGACATTGATAATCATTATCATTAAAAAGCCAATAAATAAATAAATAAATAAATAAAGGAAAATATAATGAAAAAAATAATAATAATTAGTTGGTTTTTAACAATGTTATTTGGCCCACTTTTTGCGATGGATCACAAAAATGAAGTTAATATTTTTAGTGCCAGACACTATGATTCTGATGTTCAACTTTATGAAAAATTTACAGCCGAAACTGGAATTAAAGTTAATGTAGTTTCAGGTAAAGACAAAGCACTAATAAAAAGAATAACTGAAGAAGGAAAAGATTCTAAAGCAGATCTTTACATTACAGCAGATGCTGGAAGATTAGGAGCAGCACAAGCAGCTGGGTTGCTTCAAAGAGGAGCTAGTTCTTCTGGTATAAAAAAGGTTGTACCTTCAACTTTAAGAACATCTTATTGGACAGGTATTGCTAAAAGAGCGCGTGTTATCTATTACGATCCTTCAAGAACTACTCCTTCTAAAGATATGAGCTATGAAGATTTAGCAAACCCTAAATTTAAAGGAAAAGTAGTTATAAGACAATCAAACAACGTCTATAATCAATCTTTAGTCTCTTCTTTAATTCAAAATAATGGATCAAAGAAAACTTCAGAATGGGCTAAAGGCATCGTTTCTAATTTTGCTCGACCGGCAAAAGGTAATGACAGAGCTCAGATATTAGCTGTAGCTGCGGGAGAAGCTGATTATGCAGTAGCAAATACTTACTACATAGCTTTAATGTTATCAGGAAAAAAAGGACCTGAACAACAAGCGGCCGCGAAAAAAGTAAAACCTTTCTTTCCAAATCAAATGGGAAGAGGTACTCATATGAACATAAGTGGAGCTGGAATATTAAAAAACGCTCCGAATAAAAAAAATGCAATTAAGCTTCTAGAATTTCTAGTAACACCTGAAGCTCAAAAGCATATTGTAAACAACACGTTTGAGTATTCAATTATTGAAGGTGTTGAGCCAAGTAAATTAATTAGTCAATTTGGTCTCTCTTTTAAACAAGATCTAAAGACAAAAGTTTCTTCTTATTATAAAAAACAAGCAGAAGCTTTGAAGATCATGACTGAAGCTGGCTGGAACTAATAACTTCGTTTGTTAATAAAATGATAAAACAAGCAACTAAAAAAAAAGTAGTAAACTTAAACAAGCTTACTACTGGTTGCTCGCTTTGCCTAAATGAAGCAAAAAAAATTGAAAGAAAAATTGCTAATAGAGAACCTTCTGAAATTAAAATTAAAGAAATAAAAAGAATAACAGAATCGCTATTTTCTGATGATTAAAAATATTAATATTTGGTATATAACTTCGTTATTAATAACTTTAATTGTAGCCATACCTATAATAACGATATTTAGCAGTTTTTTTAATATAACTAGTGATTATTACATCTTACTTAAAAACACCTTTCTTTTAAAATATATTTCTAATTCATTTATATTGTTAATTGGCGTGCTATTTTTTACTTCTATTTTTGGTATTATATCTGCTTACCTCGTTTCTTTTTTTAATTTTCCTGGTGTTAATTTTTTTAAATGGGCTTTCATATTATCATTTGCAGTGCCTGCATATATATACGCTTATTCACTGACTGCTTTTTTTGAAAACTACGGGACTGCATATACAATCTTAACAAATATTTTTGGAGAATATGAATACAACAAATATATACCAAAATTTGATGGAATGTTAGGATCTATAGTCTCTATGTCGTTTTCACTATTCGCTTATGTTTATGTTCTAACAAGAGCATCATTTTATTATCAATCACAAAATTTAATTGAAGTAGGTAAAAATTTAGGATTTTCATCGAAAGAGAGTTTTTTTAAAATTATACTTCCTTCTGCTAGACCAGCAATTATTGCTGGTTTGTCTTTAGTAGCAATGGAATGTTTGTCTGATTTTGGAACCGTTTCTTTTTTTAGCATCTCGACTTTAACAACAGGTATTTATAATGCCTGGATATCATTTGATGATTTAAATACGGCTAACCAGCTTTCTTTTATACTTTTAGTGTTTATATTAATTCTTTTTGTAATTGAAAATTACTCAAGAGGCGATGCGAAATATCACCAGCCATCTAGGGGTGTTAAATCAATACCAAAAATAAGTTTAAAAGGGAAAAAATCGTTTTTTTCAATAATTTTTTGTTCATTATTACTTTTCTTTAGTTTTGTATTTCCTGTATCACAAATGATTTATTGGACTATAAAATTTCCCAAATATTTTCATGACATAAGTTTAATTTCACTAAATTTAAATACCTTAATTTTAGTTTTAATATCTACAACTGTTCTAATATTCTTTTCTTTTTTAACAAATTATGGAAATAGAATTTCTAAAAGTAAATTTTTAAATTATTTAAGCACTTTTTCAATTTCTGGGTATGCAATTCCAGGAATAATATTGGCAGTTGCATTAATTACTTTTTTTGCAAAATTAAGTGATACTTTTAGTAATTATGGTTTTTCTAGTTTCAAAACTCTTTTTATAGGTTCAATATTTGGTTTAATTTTAGCTTATTTTGTAAGATTTTTTTCATTATCATTTAACGGTATCAAGTCTGGATACTTAAAAATAAATAATTCTATTGATGATAGCGCTTATTTATTAGGTTATTCTAAGTACAAAACATTTAGCAAAATTCATCTACCATATCTTAAAAATAGTATTTTTTTAATTGGAGTTTTGATTTCAATAGAAATAATCAAAGAATTACCGATTACACTTATTTTAAGACCATTCAATTTTGAGACTTTTGCAACAAAAGCTTACAGTTATGCAGCTCAAGATTTATTGGAAGCCGCAGCCTTGCCATCTTTATTCCTAATAGGATGGGCAAGTATATTCATTTTAATTTCTTCTAAATATATACTTTCAGAAAAATAAGAATATATTAGTATAAATTATGGGTCAAAATTTTCTTGAAATTCAAGACGCAACTTTTGCTGCTAGCAAAACCAACAAGGTAAGCAATGTTAATTTTATTATTGAAAAGAAAGGTGAGATTATAACTCTTTTAGGACCTTCTGGAATTGGAAAAACTACAATTTTAAGAACTATAGCTGGGCTTCAAAAATTACACTCGGGTAAAATTACATTTATGGGAAACGTCATATCCACAAAAGATTTCAATTTAGAACCAGAGAAAAGAAATATAGCTTTATCATTTCAAGACAATAGTCTTTTTCCAAACTATAATATTTTAGACAATATTAATTTTGGTTGTAAAAGAGGTAAAAATTCTCAATTTAAATATAGCTCAAATGATTTAATAGAAATTTTGCATTTACAATCTTTACTTAAAAAATTTCCACATCAAATTAGTGCGGGAGAAGCACAGAGGGTATCTCTTGCTAGGTCGCTTATGTCTAAACCTGATTTACTTTTATTGGACGAGCCTTTTTCTAACATAGATCAAAACTTAAAAGAAGATTTACAGCCTAAAATTAAAAAACTTCTTAAAGATATTAATTTAACAACAATTATTGTAACACATGACTCGTACGAAGCTTTTTATATGGCTGACAAATGTGGAGTCATTCTAAATCAATCTTTGAAACAATATGACGTTCCCTATAACATTCATCACGAACCTAATTCAATTGAAGTTGCTAAATTTTTAAACAGAGGTGTTTTTATTAAAGTTAAAGTTATTAGCAATGATTGTGCTGTTCATCAGCTTAAACATAAAGAGTTAGGACTTATAGAAGGCAAATTAACAAATCATTTTAAAGTAGGTTCAGAAGTTGAATTATTAATTCAACCAGAAGATTTAGATCATGATGATCAAAGTAAATTAAAATTAGAAATAGTTGATCGAAAATTTAGAGGTACAAATTTTATTTATACATTAAAGACCAAAAATGCAGATTTAATACCCGTTTTTGTACACTCACACCACATACACCAACACGAAATAGACGAAAAATTTGGTGTTAAAACGCCGATTTTTATTGACCACCTAGTATGTTTTTAAGTAAACATATTATTATAAAATGCGCTCTTAGCTCAGCTGGATAGAGCATCGGTTTTCTAAACCGAGGGTCGGAGGTTCGAATCCTCCAGAGCGCGCCAATTATTATGAAAACCCTCAAAAAATCTTTTATTGAATATTGTGATAAAAAAAAATTTGAAATAAATAAAAATCAGATAAAAATTATTGATTCATTAAATGAATATTATTATGAAAATAATACATTATTAAATTTTTTTTTTAAATCAGAAAAAAAATTAGGTTTTTATTTGTATGGTGGAGTTGGAGTAGGCAAAACTATGATTTTAAATTTTTTTTTTAATTATTTGAATGTAGAAAGAAAAAGATCTCATTTTAATGAATTTATGATTAGTTTTCATGAATTTAGACATAAAAACAAAGGCCAAAATGATATTATTGAAAAATTTGTAAAAAATTTAAAAAAAAATTGTGAACTTTTATATTTCGATGAGTTCCAGGTTACCAATATCGTTGACGCAATGATTCTAGGAAAATTATTTCAAGTGTTATTTAAAGAAAATATCAGAGTCATTATAACATCTAATATTAAAATAAATGATTTATATAAAGATGGTCTTCAAAGAGAACAATTTTTACCTTTTATTAAAATATTTAAAAAATTTAGTATTGAAAAAGAATTAATAGTTGATGAAGATTACAGGAAATCTGATCTATACAAAGTTGAAAGATTTTTTTCTTTGGAAAAAAAAGACAATTTTTTCAAAGTAAATAGAAAGTTTCATGACCTAACTAAGGGAGTTAAAAAGAAAAGTATAAACCTCTCAATTAAAGGAAGAACATTTAAAATTATTGAATATTATGATGGAATTGCTAAATTTGACTTTGAAGATCTTTGCGGAAAAAGTATTGGAGCAGAAGATTATTTAGAAATTGCTAAAAAATGTTTTTTTATTTTTATTGAAAATTTACCAGCTTTCACAAATGAAAATCTAAATAAGAAACAAAGATTTATTACTCTAATTGATATTCTATACGAAAAAAAAACATCATTGATGATTACATCTTCAAATGATCTTGAAAATATTAGTTCCGCAACTCAACTGAATGAATCTTTTAAAAGAACTCTTAGCAGATTACATGAGCTCACATCTCCTAAAGCAAACATATAGAATTCCTTTTTTAGTTGAATAAGTACATATGTTGATTAAATTATTGAAGTTTTCAATATATAGTATGTTTTCTATTGTCTATTTTTTTAATGATATTGAACAATTGGTTTAAATCATTCATAATATTTTTTTGAAAAATGCATTTTCAAAAATATTGTTAACAATAAAAAAGAGGAAATCATAATATGATAAAATCACTAAAAAGTTTGATTATAGTAGGGTTAGCATCTTTTGCTTTAGTTGCGTGTTCGCAGCAAGGTGGTGGTGGTAATTCAAAAAAATCTAAAACTTTAGAAAATACGAAAAAAGCTGGTTTTGTAAAATGTGGAGTTTCACAAGGACTTCCAGGATTTTCAAATGCTGATGCATCTGGAAATTGGACTGGCATAGACGTCGACTTATGTAGAGCTGTTGCAGCTGCTGTATTAGGCGATGCAGACAAAGTTAAATACACACCATTAAGTGCAAAAGAAAGATTTACAGCTCTAACATCTGGAGAAATTGATATTCTTTCTAGAAACACAACTTGGACATTATCAAGAGATGCTGACATAGGTTTAACATTTGTCGGTGTAAATTTTTATGATGGTCAAGGTTTTATGGTGAGAAAAAACTCTGGAATTAATTCAGTTAAAGATTTTAAATCTGGTATTTCTGCTTGTACAAATACAGGAACTACTACTGAGTTAAACATGAGAGATTTCTTTAATTCTAACAACATAAGTTATGAACCTATCGCTTTTGAAAAAGCTGATGAAGTTGTTCAAGCATATGATGCTGGAAGATGTGATACTTATACTACAGATAAATCAGGTTTAGCA
>MDTC01076650.1_pt1 | contig 11861 bp, 9 predicted proteins | sample 811181 | NCBI WGS metagenome assembly MDTC01 (sample SAMN05326644, study PRJNA326480) | marine metagenome | isolation source: seawater | place: Pacific Ocean: North | collected 2011
GCCCGGCTTGCTGCGCACGTGCCGACCCAGGTGACGCCGGAGCGCCGCGCGAGAGGTCAGCACGAGAACGATCAGCGTGATGGCGTAGGGGAAGGTCTGGTAGAGCTCGCTCGGCAGCTGAATCGCGGTCGACTGCGCCAGCAGCGAGAAGCTCTGCAGGAAGCCGAACAGCAGCGCGCCGATCGCGATGCCCACGGGCGTCATCCGCCCCATGATCACGATCGCCAGCACGATGTAGCCGCGCCCTGCCGTGATGTCGGGGCTGAACGCGCCGATCGAGCCGAGGGTGATGACACTGCCCGCGAGTCCCGCGAGCGCCCCGCCGATCAGCAGCGTCCGGGCCCCGATCTGGCGCGGGCGGACGCCCCGAAGCGCCGCCGAGGTCGGGTCGGCACCGACGGCGCGCACCTGCAGGCCGAAGCGCGTGAAGCGGAACACCGCCCAGGCGGCGATGGCGAGCACGAGGGCGCCGTAGACGAGGGGACTCTGCCCGAACAGGGCAGGCCCGATGAGCGGGATGTCGGTGAGGATGCCGAGATCGAGCTTGGGTGCCGTCGGCACCGAGACGTTGGTTTGACCGGCGGGCACCCACAGTTGGTAGAGATAAGTGGACAGCCCCAGGCCCAGCATCGTGATCGCGAGCCCCACGACGATCTCGTTGGCGCCGAGGCGGTATACGACGACGTTCATGAGGGCAGCCAGGACGAGTCCGGTGAGCATCGCTGCGACCAGGCCCGCGACGAGTCCCGCGAAGCTCGCGACGAACACGGCCACGAACGCGCCGAGGATCATCATTCCCTCGATACCGAGGTTCAAGCGGCCCGCGCGCTCCACGAACCCCTCGCCGAGCCCGGCGATGACCAGGGGTGTGGCGAGCACGATAGCTCCCGCCAGGATGGAGGCCCACAGCTCGATGCTCATGATCGCTCCTCCGCGCCAGATGCCGGGGTGGGTTCACCGTCGGGAGTGACTGATGCGACATCCGTCAACGGAGGCGCCGCAGCGGGCCTGGCCGCCCCCGACCGCGCCGTAACACCGGCGACGGCGGCGACCCCCAGCAGCAGGACCCCCTTGATGACGTCGGCGATCGAAGAGGGCACGGTGCCCGTCGCCGATTGGATGCCCAGGGCTCCTGCGGTCAGCGCGGAGAAGAAGAGTGCGGCGAGCAGGATGCCGCCGGGCAGGAGCGCTCCGAGGAGGGCTACGGCGAGGCCCGAGAACCCGACGCCGCCGGAGACGGAGTTGAAGAGGCGCTCATTGACCCCCGCCACTTGTAGCCAGCCGACGACGCCCGCGCCGGCACCGGAGACGAGCATCGTGCCGTAGAGAGTTCGCGCGCGGGTTGTTCCCAAGCGCAGGGCCAGGCGGGGGCGTTCGGCGAACACGCCGATGCGGGTGGCCTGTGAGGTGCGCCGCCACCACTCGAACAGCACGGCGACCACGATGATCAGCAGCACGCCGATGTGCGCGCGTGTGCCGGGAATCAGATCGGGCAGAGCGGATGCCTCGGGCAGTTGCTGACTTTGCGGGGTGGCGGTGTTCTCGCCGCTGGCGAGCCACGTGCGCAGCGTCCAGCCGAGGAACCCCGCGGCGATGTAGTTCAGGAGCAGCGTGGACAGGATGATGTTCACGTGCCAGCGCTCGGCAAGCCACGCCGGCAGCAGGGCGAACGCGGCACCGCCCAGGGCCCCCGAGACCATGCCGATCACCCAGTAGACCGGGGCCGGGACCCCCTCGCCGAACAGGCCGGCTGTGCCGAGGGTTGCGGCGGTGGCGAAGATCGCGCCGAAGATCACCTGGCCCTCGGCTCCGACCGAGAAGACGCCCGCCCGCAGCGCGGGGATCAGGGTGAGGGCGACGATCGCGATCGGCACTGCCCCGACGAGCAGCTCACCGACACGGTACGGAGAGCTCGACACTCCGGCGATCAGCCCCTGCAAGCCGGCCAGTGGATCGGCACCGGCGATCAGGATGAGTACCGTCGCGACAACAAGCACGGCGACGACGACGGCGCCGGCGAGCATCCACCCGCGAAGTCGGCCGATCACGGATGCTCCCCGTGATCATGCGTGTGACCGCAGGCGCCCGCGGGGCCGGGGAGGAGCACATCGACGAAAGACTGCGTGGCGGCATCGATGAGGCCCCGCTCGGTGAGACCCAGGTCGGGCACGACGTACAGGCCGACGAACGACAGGATGATGTAGGGGGAGGGGATGCGGCATCCGAGGGCCGCGGTCGCGGCGTGACCGGCCGCGAGAGCGTCGGCAGTCTCTTGCCACGGCGCCGCACTCATCATCCCGCCGACGGGCAGCGGCACGCGTCCGACGACCTCGCCGTCAGCGACCGTGACGAAGCCGCCGCCCATGCGCGCGAGCTCTTCTACGGCCAGTCGCATCGACGCGTCATCCGCGCCGACGACCGCGACGTTCATGTTGGGGCAGTTCATGGTGATCGCCACCGCGCCGCGGGTCAGGCCGAATCCGCGCACGAACCCGATGCCGGTCTCGGCGGTGCCGTGATGGCGGTCGATGACCGCGATCTTCAAGACATCCGTGTCGGTGTCGGAGCGCACCTGTCCGTCGACGACGTCGAGGTTCGCCTCGAACTCTCGCTTGAAGTAGCCGTTGTACATCTCCATCGCGCGCACCCGCACGTGCTGCGCGCCCTCGGGCGCGGTCACCGCGAAGATGTCCATCGGAAGCTCGGCGGGAAGATGGACCGTGTCCAGGGTCCACGCCGGAAGCTCGTCGGTGTTGGCGAACACGGGCGCGCCGTCCTCCCCCTGCACCTCGCCGGCGATGATGACGTGCGAGGGACGGACCTCGGCGAGATCCGGGATGATCTGCAGGTCGGCCAGGCGTGAAGGGGCGAGGATGCCGAGCACCTGGTCGAGCCGGTAGTACTGTGCCGGCTGCGTGGTAGCCATCCGGTAGGCCAGCTGCGGGTCCACGCCGAAGCTGATGGCCTGACGGATGTGGTGATCGATGTGGCCCTCGGTCGACAGGTCGAGGGCGTGCTTGTCGTCGGCGCAGAAGCACAGGCTCCGAAGCGCCGGATCGATCGCCTCGAGGTCGGCGAACAGCCGTGGCGTGTTGTCGGTGAGCGAGGAGGCCATGATCGTGATCATCGCTCCGAGCCGCGTGCGCTCGAGGACCTCGTCGACGGTGGACGCGTTGTGGTCGTCGCTGATCCCCGCGGCAAGGTACCCCCAGAGCGACTCGTGCGTCTGCGCGGCAGTGTGACCCGTCATCCGTCGGCGCGCGGCGAGGGCCTCGCGGAAGCGTCCCGTCGAGCGCTCGCTGTAGTCGAACGGGTTGGTCTCGCCGAGTGTGGCAGTCACGTCATCCCACAGGCGCGCACGGACAGTCTCTTCGGGGATGACGGCACCGCCGAGTTCGAGGTGCGGGGCCCCTGGGGTGGTCGGAGAGACCTGCTGGAAGATGTGCAGCGGCGTGCGGGTGGACACCATGAAGTCCATCCCGTCTGCGCCCCACACGTTCGCTGCACCGTTGGGGTCGACCAGGACCGTGGTCGTGCCGCGGGGGACCGAGAGGCGCGCGAGTTCCCCGGGGGTGAGGTTCGTGTACTCGATGTGCAGGTGCGCGTCGATGAAGCCGGGAACGACATAGCTGCCGGATGCGTCGATCTCGCGCCGCGCGTCGGGCATGTGGCCCCAGGGGGTGAGCGTCGCGATGTGCCGCCCGCTGATGACGACATCCCGTTCGAGCCACTCCTCGGTGCCCGGCGACTGCACGAGGCCGCCACGAATGATGAGGTCAGGGGTCTCGTTCCCCGACGCGACGGCACGCACGCGCACCAGTTCCTCGGGCGTGGGGACCAGACTGCTCAGCTCGGTCACGACGGTTCCTTCTCAGTGGGGACGGACGGGGTCTCGGCGGATGCGGCATCCGGGGAATCTGCGGGACTCAGGCCCGCCATGGCCGCACCGACCTTGTCGGTGGTGACCTCGCTGATCGGCCATTCGGCGGCGATCCGTCCCGAGAACATCACCACGATGCGGTCCGCCAGATGAAGCAGCTCCTCGAGATCGTGGGACGCCACGAGCACCGCCGCGCCAGCTTCGGCTGCTCCGACAATCCGCTCGCGGATGGACTGGGCGGCCCGCAGGTCCAGTCCCTGGGTCGGCCCGTAGGCGAGGACGACGCGCGGTGATCCGGTGCCGAGTTCCCGGGAAACGAGAAGCTTCTGCTGGTTTCCACCCGAGAGTCCGCCGGCGGCGAGGGAGGGGGTGGCGGGGCGCACATCGAACGCTCGCAGCGTCGTCGCAGCGTCGGGGTTCGCGGTCGTGCCGCGCGACCGCGGGCGTGACGCTCTCGGGATGGCGGCGCTGTCGTACAGCGAGAGGGTGTCACCGAGGCTCAGGGTCGGAACCAGGCCGTCGCTGCGTTCCTCGGGAATCCAGGCGACCCCGCGCGAGAGCAGGTCCACGGCGCGCGGCGCCTCGAGATCGTCGACCCGGAATGCTCCGGTGCGCGCAGGGGTCAGTCCCGCAAGAACGTCCATCAGCGTGTTCTGGCCGCTTCCGGCAACGCCCGCGACGCCGACGATCTCGCCGGCGCGGACGTGGAGGCTGACGGCGTCGAGGTCGGCATCCGTGTCGGAGATTGCGGTGACCTCGTGCAGCGAGATGACCGGCTCCCCCGGAAGCCGCGGCGCCCGCGCGGCGGCCGTAGGAAGCTCGCCGACCATGAGGCGTGCGACCCGCTGCGGGCTGAGATCTGCCGCAGGCCCGTGGTGCACGAGCCTGCCGTGGGAGAGGACAGAGACATCGTCAGCGACGGCTCCGACCTCGTCGAGGCGGTGGGTGATGAGCACGATCGCGGTGCCGCCTCCGCACAGGGAACGAAGGTGGTCGAACAGGCCGCCGACCTCTCGGGGGCCGAGGCTCGCGGTGGGTTCATCCAGGATGAGGTTCGTTGCCCCTTCGGCCAGGGCGACGACGATCTCACCGAGCTGTCGGTGAGCCTGCGTGAGGTTTCGCGTGGGAACTGTCAGGTCGACATCGACCTCGGCGCGTTCGAGAGTGTGAGAGAGCAGCTCGTGGGCCGCGCGGCGACGAAGGACGCGCCGCGGGCTGACGAGCAGGAAGTTGTCGAGCAGCGAGAGTTCACCGACAAGGCTCAGTTGTTGCGGAACCATATTCACGCCGCGCGCTTTGGCTTCGGCACGGTCGCGTGGTGCGTAGACGGCATCGCCGATGGTCATGGTGCCGGCATCCGGTTCCTGGATTCCCGCGAGGATCTTCGCGAGGGTGGACTTGCCGGCGCCGTTCTCGCCGACGAGGGCGTGCACAGTACCGGGGCGCACGAGAATGTCGACACCATCGAGTGCTCGCGTGGTGCCGAAGGTCTTCGAGACCGACCGGGCCACCAGGGCCCGGCCGGTCTCGAGGGAGGAGGTGCTGGTCAAGAGATCGTGATGCTTCCGTCGTTGAGGCCGGCGATGAGCTCGTCGACCTTCGTCGCGACATCCGCGGGAATGGCGCCGTCGACGTCGTTGATCTCCTGGTAGGCGATGCCGCCGTTCTGCAGGGTCGAGACGACGCTCTTGCCGCCGAAGTCACCGGCAGCAACCTCTTCGACCCACGCCTTCACGATCGGGTACATGTCGAGGTCCACCGTCGACACGTTCACCGACAGAGCCTCTTCGCCGGCAGCCGGTGAGACGCCGACGGTGGGGACGCCCGCGTCGGCAGCGGCAGCCCCGACGCCCGCGGCGATGCCGTCACCCGTGGTGAAGACGAGCCCGGCACCCTGGCCGATGAGGCCCGTGGTAGCGGAGGCGGCGGCCTCGGCGTCATCGAAGCTTCCCGCGTAGACGACGGGCAGTAGCTCGGCGTTCGGATTGGCTGCGGTGACACCCTCCTGGAAGAAGGCGTCGGTCGCGACGACGAAGTCGAGCTCCATGCTCTCGACGCGGCCGATCGGCGAGAGCTGCGTGAGCCCCGCAATGTAGCCGGAGAGGTAGCCGACCTGGGCTGCGTCATACGTCCACGTCTCGACGTTGTCGGTGTACTTGTCGAGAATGTCCACACCGCCCGACGCGGTGAACGAGACATCCGGGAAGTCCTCGGCGACCGAGAAGATCGCGTCACCGAGCTCGATACCGTGACCGATGATCAGGTCGACACCCTGGCTGGCGAAGTCGGCGATGACCGGTTCGCTCTCGGCGGGGTCGGCCATCTGCTCGCGCAGCTCGTAGGTGATGAGGCCTTCCTCCTCAAGCTGTGCGAGGGCGTCGGCGAGGGCCTGGTTGAAGGCGCCGTCGTTCGCGTTGCCCGGGGTGAGAGCGCCGACGGTGATGACGTCGGACGCGGGGTCTTCGGATGCCGCGGGCTCGGTCGAGCCCGAGCATCCGGCGAGCACGACCGCGGCGGTCGCGGCTGTCGCGATGAACGCGAGAGAGCGGGAGATGCGCATGCTGTGTCCTTTCGGGAGCGTCAGAGATGTGTTGGTGCAGGGGTGGTGATGTGGAATCCGTCGGCGAGGGTGGCGCCGACGAACGCGTGGGAGTCAGGGGACCACTGCCCGAGCACGGCCCCGGAGGCGATGTCGAAGCAGGGGTGGAGGGTGACAGTTGACGGCGTCGCGTAGAGGTCCGCGTCGTCGATGCAGACGACGTCGGTGCCGTGCAGGTCGCGGACGATGCCGGTTGCCGGGAGCGTGCCCGCGCGCTCTGCGGCGACGACGAGCGCCGTGGTGAGAAAGCCGCGAAGAGCGGTGTCGTTCTCGCACAGGGCTTCGGTCTTGGTGCATCCCTCGACCCAGTGCACGGTGTCGGCATCCACCGTCACGGCGCTTGTCTGCGTCCCGAGGGCGGCGTTTCCTTGTGAGAGGACGTCGATCTCGAGCGTGAAGTCGTCGCCGGAGCGGGCGAACGAGATGCGCTCGGTGTAGAGCGGTTCCGACTTCGTGCCGACGACCGCGAACCGGTCGGGCCAGCTCGCCACAATGGGTGCCAACGGCACGGTGCCGTCGCTGGCATGCGCGCTCGCCGCCCACACCAGTGCGAGCGCCGTCGACGCGACAAGTGCCGCGGAGGCGATCGTGACCGGTGGGCGCAGCTGACTCATGATGCCGATGCCACCTCGAGTGCGTCTAGTTCGGCGAGGAGGTCGCGCTTGAGGTCGTCTGGCGCGAACGATGCCTCGATCGAGCGGCGAGCGAAGCCGGCGAGGTCAGCTTCGGTGAAACCGAACTGGGCGGCAGCCACAGCCCAATCAGCTTCGAGTGTCGTGCCGAGGGGAACCGGGTCGTCGGTGTTCAGCGTGACACGGACGCCGGCATCCAGGAGGCGCGGCAGCGGGTGCGAGGCCCAGTCGGGGTAGATGCCCAGCGACACGTTTGAGCGCGGGCACACGCCCAGGCTGATCTCGTCGCGCACGAGCCGTTCGATGAGCGCCGGATCCTCGATCGAGCGCACCCCGTGGTCGATGCGCTCCGCCCGCAGCAGATCGATCGCATCCCAGACGCCCGCGGGGCCGCTCGATTCTCCGGCGTGGACGGTGCGACGCAGACCGGCCACGGCTGCGCGGGCGAAGGCTGTCTGGAACTTCTCGCCGGTGCGACCCGTGACCTTTTCGTCGCCGTCGACGGAGAGCGCGACGACACGCTCGGGACGCTGGTAGGTCAGGGCGGCGACGATGTCTTCGGCCTCGCGAGCCGTCTGGCTGCGCAGCAGCGAATAGGCGATGCCGGTCTCGCACAGGCCGTCCTGGGCCGCCTCATCGAACCCTTCCGACAGGGCAGCCAGCAGATCGAGTTCGCGCCCGCGCCAGGCGTTCCAGTGGGTCGGATTGACGATGACATCCGAGTAGCGGATGCCGGAGGCGGTCTGCCGGGCAGCGAAAGCGTAGGCCACCCGCGCCGCCTGTTCCGGTGTGCGGACGAGACCGCACTGCCAGTCGAGGAAGCGGAGGAAGCCGGTGAGCCCTGCGGATCCCGCTCCCGTGCCGCCGCCGGTGGTCACGCTGGGAGCGGAGAAGTCGTCGTGCGTCGAGATGTCGAAGATCGTCCGGGCCGGCCCCGGGAGTGCGACGCCGCTCTCTTTCGCGAGCACGAGCATCTCATGCAGCGAGAAGGTGCCCTCGAGGTGGATATGCACCTCGGCTTTCGGGAGCGCACGGATTGCCTGTTCGTCAATGCGTGCGGCGGTGGGGGCGGGGGTCGGCATGGGGATGCTGCGCCTTTCGGGTCGGCTCCCAGCACGCTATCCGGCGACCAGTACTTGTTGACAAGTTGACCCGTAACCTTTCGACACCTGTAACAGCGCTGTAATCGGGGCGCCAAATTACGGCTTGTTACGACGTAGACTCGGGGCGACTATTTCGACTTGTTCACAAGGGAGCCTTTCCGTGTCTGATCTGACCGACCCTGACCTCGCGCATCTTCGGGCATCCATCGACATCGCCGCCCAGACGCGCGAAGCAGGCGCCCACCCCTTCGGTGCACTCGTGGTCGATGCGTCCGGTGCGGTAGTTGCGACAGCGGGGAACAATTCACTGCCGCCGGCCGGGGACCCGACCCAGCACGCCGAACTGCGCGCTGTCGCTGCGGCCGCGCGAGAGTTGGGAATCGATGGCATGAAGGGTTCGACGCTGTACACCAGTGCCGAGCCGTGCGTCATGTGTTCGGGGGCTGCCTATTGGGCGGGCATCGACCGGGTCGTCTATGCGCTCTCGGAGTACCGGCTGCTCGGGCTCACCGGCGACCACCCCGAGAACCCGACGTTCTCGCTGCCCTGCCGCGAGGTGTTCGCCCGGGGCCAGCGGACGATCGAGGTCTCGGGACCGCACCTGGAAGACGAGGCATCCGTCGTTCACGAGGGCTTCTGGGTCTAACGGCACGGCCTGTCCGGGGCATCCGTTCGTCGAGGACGGCCTACAGCGCACTCCACGGCGGGCGGACGGTTCGCACGAGCGAGTAGGACACGATGCCGGGGTCGTGATACTCGGTGCTGTGCAGGATGCGGCTGCCACTCGCGCCGATACCGATGACCTCCAGCGTCATGACCGGGGTGCCCTCGGGCTTCTCGAACAGGTCGGCGAGCTCGCCCGAGAGCGTCACCACGCCGGGGGTTGTCACCTCCCACACGACCGGCTCTCCCCACACCCGTGCCGCGAAGGTGAAGACGGACTCGCTCGGGTCGAACTCCGCGGGCAGTTCGTCCGGAATCGGCACCGTGTCGTCGGCGATCATCGCGACGGCGCCATCCGCCCGCCACCGCTTTCGGACGGCCAGTCGAGTCGTGTCTGCAGGCCGTTCCATCACGGCGCCGATCTCAGCGCCCAGGGGCAGGGTGCGGGACTCGAGCACCTCCACCTCGGCGTGGTAGCCGAGTCGGTCGAGGAGCTCGGTGTGTTCGAACTGCTCCTCCAGGCGGACGCTCAACCGCAGCGCGATCGGATCCACCGTGGTCACCGTGCCCTGTCGCCGCCGCACGATCCCCTGCGCCTCGAGCTGGGCCATCGCGTTGCGCAGTTGCTGGCGACTGCACTCCAGGCGCGCCGTCAACTCCAGTTCCCCGGGCAACGGGGCCCCGAGCGCCGCCGCCTCGCGCACGTAGCGCAGGAGCCCATGCTGGACGCGCATCGTGTCCGCGTCGCCACCCGGGCGTGGCAGCGGGAGGTAGGTGGTCACGGGTTCTCCTCACACGGACGCGTTCGCAGTGGGGCTGACCACACGCTATCGGTCCGCCACGGCATCCGTCGCCAACTCAGCAGGACCGGCGCCATCGCCCCGCTCCTGCTGTGCCGAGTCGCCGAAGTTCCGCCGATCGTGAGGAGTTAGCGACGCCTGTGGGTGCGCCCGATCCAGGTCAGCGCAGCGACACCGCCACCTCGCGCAGGGCGTCGGCGGAGCGGCGCAGCAGGGCGAGTTCATTCAGAGAGAACGGTGTCTCGCGGATCGGGAACGCGCCGCGGGAGTTCACGATCGAGGGCACGGAGAGAGCGACGCCATCGATCCCGTGGAAGTCCTTCAGCACGGTGCTCACCGGCAGGACCGCGTGCTCATCGCTCAGGATCGCCTCGATGATCCGAGCCGACGACAGCCCGATCGCGTAGTTGGTCGCGCCCTTGCCCTGGATGACCTTGTAGGCGGCATCCCGAACATCGACGGTGATCGCGTCGAGCTCATCGACCGTCATGCGGGGGTGGCCCTCCGACTCCCAGTCGAGGATCGGAACCGTCCCGATCATCGCGTGGGACCACAGCGCGAACTCGGTATCCCCATGTTCGCCGATGATGTGCGCGTGAACGCTCGAGGTCGCCACCCCAGCGCGCTGAGCGAGCTTCCAGCGCAGCCGGGACGTGTCGAGCACGGTTCCCGACGCGAACAGTCGCTCCGGAGGAAGCCCGGTCTCCTCCTGTGCGAGCACCGTCAGCACATCGCACGGGTTGGTCACGATCACGTAGACCGCGTCGGGGGCGACTTCCAGCAGCTGAGGCAGCATCTTTCGCAGGATGCCGGCATTCACGCCCGCAAGCTCGATGCGGCTCTGCCCCGGGTTCTGCTTCGCGCCGGCGGTGATCACGACGACGTGCGAACCCGCGGCTACCGAGATGTCGCTGCCGCCGGTGATGTCGCTCGTGCCGGTGAACAGGGTGCCGTGAGCGAGATCGAGAACCTCGGCATCCACCTTCGCGGTATTGATGTCGTAGAGGGCGACATGGCGGGCTGAGCCGCGGATGAGGGCGGCGTAGGCGACGCTGGAGCCGACGCTGCCGGCGCCGACGACGGTGACTTTCGAGTTCTCGATCACACTCATGAGGGACAGTCTTGCAGGTCGGTGTTACGCGCCGGTAGCCGGCTCCGCCCGCTTCTCGACTGGTGCGACGTCGGAGTTCCGGATGCCGAGGAACGACACGATCCCGCCAGCCACCATGAGTCCGGCGGTGACGATCGCGGCGCGGCGGAATCCGTCAAGATCGAGGCTGCCGGCGACGATCGTCGCGAGCGTCGCGATGATGAGAAGCCCGGCGATGCGCGCGATGGCGTTGTTCACGGCGGAGGCGATGCCGGAGCGGGCCGGATCCACCGCGCCGAGGATCGCCGCGGTGAGGGGCGAGACCGTGATGGCAAGCCCAAGTCCGAAGAGGATGAGCCCCGGAAGGAGTTGGAGCCAGTAGTTGACGGGGTCGGTGACCGTGAGAAGCAGCAGCGATCCGCCGGCCATCACGAGCGGTCCGACGGTCATGAAGATCCGCGGCCCGAAGCGGTCGGACAGGGACCCCATCGATGCACTCAGCAGCACCATCATGACGGTGGTCGGCAGGCTCGCAAGCCCCGCGAGAGTCGCCGAGAACCCAGCCTCCTGCTGCAGGTAGACCGTGACGACGAAGCCGTTGAGCGAGAGCGCTGCGTACACGAACAGGGTCGCGATGTTCCCGGTCCAGAAGTTGCGGATGCGGAAGAGGTCAAGCGGCAACATCGGCGCCGTCGCCGACCGCTGACGCCAGAGGAAGAGCGCGAACAGAAGGATGCCGGCCGCGAACGTCGCCCAGATCACGGGCGATCCCCATCCGAGGTTCGGTTGTTCGATCAGCGCGAAGACCGCCCCGCCGAGTCCGAAGGTGCACAGGGCGGCGCCGATCCAGTCGATGCGCGCATCGGGGCGGCGCTCGTCGCGCTCGCCGAGGGTGTGGAGGAGCCACAGCGTGATGCCGATCGGTACGACGTTGATGACGAACGCGAATCGCCACGACAGGTAGTCGACGAAGACGCCGCCGATGAGGGGCCCGACGATCATGGCGCCGGTGGTCATGGCCGTCCAGATGCCGATCGCCCGGCCGCGCATCGCGCCGTCGAAGCGCGAGGTGATGAGCGCCAGCGAGCTGGGAA
>MDTC01180892.1_pt1 | contig 11861 bp, 12 predicted proteins | sample 811181 | NCBI WGS metagenome assembly MDTC01 (sample SAMN05326644, study PRJNA326480) | marine metagenome | isolation source: seawater | place: Pacific Ocean: North | collected 2011
AAGTACCATTGGCGCTGAAGGACTTTACTTCCGAGTTCGGAATGGGATCGGGTGTGGCCCCTTCGCAATAATTACCAGGCAAATCCTTATATTGTCTTTTTTTTATTATGTAAATAGCTGAATACCCTTATCTTACCAGTAAGTTTGGTGGGCCTTAATGGTTACGCTCCATTCTCTCGACAATGTCAATGTCGTGATTTACTAATAATCTAAAGGCCCTAACTATCTAATGCTTTACAATTTATCTGATAAATCTACCTCTATAGCATTACTTATTTCGTTTGCAACAAATTGCATTCCTTTTGGAGTCAAATGTACTGTATCTAAGAAGTAATCAATTTTTTTTGGAATTTTGGCATTACAGTCAACAAATTTGAGATTGTTCTTCTGAGCAAGTTTTCTAATTACTTCATTTTCCTCTAAAACAATTTTTTGATAAATTTGGTTTATTTTACTATCTTTAGCTTTTTCATGAAGATAAAAACAATATGAGCTTAGAATAACATCAATTTTATTTTTTTGACATATGTAAATTAAATTTTGTATATTCCTTTCGTAAATTTCTAATCCTTTTCTGTAATTCAAATCTAAATCAAATTCTCCTTTAGATATTGTGTCAAGCAAAGAATATCTTACATTGCTAGGGAACCAATGGTTAATTAAATAGTTATAAAATTTTAGAGGTAAATCAGGTATGCCGCTTCTTAATTTAAATCTCCAATATTGCTCTCCTAAATTTATTCTACTATGAGAATAATCTTCCTTAAAATTATGAGTAAGATAGGACCTTATGTCATTGTACGCATGATAAATTATTACTAAATTTGGCTTAGTTTCTAAAGTCTGTAATAAAAATCTTATTAAAATATCAGCGGAGTTATAGCCACCTGTCCCACAATTATTTACTTCATAATTTAAATTTTTTTGTTTTAATATATTTTCAAGTTCCAATGGATAAGAATAATTATTTTTTCCATCTGAAACATAATTAGCAGTTGTTGATCCACCTAAACATGTAATTCTATAAACTTCTTTAGGTTTGGGAATTGTAATATCTCGATTTCCATCAACACCGTTATAAAATCCAAAATTATTAGTTTTTAACTTTGCTGAATAATAATTTGTGTGAAGAGGATAATTGAATTTTTCTGGAGGCGCTGAGTCGAAATTCTTTTTATATGTATATGGTAAATAAGGATGTGGTTCTACGTACAGTTTATCAAATGGAATTTTTTTTATAAATCTGAACTCAACTTTAAAATAAATCTTATAACTAATTCTAAAAATTATTTCTGAGATAATTAAAATTATGAAAAAAAATAATATAAAATCTATTAAAAAATTTTGAGTTATAGAAAATATATTTATCAGTATATATGGCGAGCCTAAAAAGTAGGTAAAAAAAATCAAAATACCTAAAATAGGCTTTTTGATAATCTTTAAAATAATCTTAAACATTTATTTACCAAAGTGGATAGATATCATCAGTTTTGTCTGGATCTTCTTTTTTTTTTTGATTTTGTTCCTTTGAGTTAAATTCCTTTTTTTTAAAAGGTTTTAAGATAAATCTCAAAAATTTTTTTAATAAATTCATAATTGGATAATAGTTAACATTAAAGTGAGTTTTTTGAATTAAATTTATATTCTTTTAGCAAAAATTATAAAAAAACCAGGAAAATAAAGATTATTTTCTAATTTCTTTTTACCATAATCATACCATTCCTTCTCATTGTCTATGATTTCTTCGTAACTTTTAAAATTTTCAAATCGATTAAGACTAGTTGACAAAATTTTATAATTTAAATCTGAAAATATCGGCGCTACTTCTTCGAATGAATGTTGCGTTTCGTGTGGGTGTACAACTTGATCTTTGAACCAACTTTTTAAATGTTTTTCATTAGCTGATCTTTTGTCAAGTTTTTTATATTCTTCATATAAAAAGTCCTCACCTTTTTCATGAAAATTTTTTTTCAAAGAATCAAAATGGTCTAAAAATGGTTTTCTTCCATATTTATGATAAAGGCCGATTAAAACATAATCAGCGGATTGAGACAAAATTTTTTTTAACCCTTCATGACAATTATTTGTATGATGCAAAACTCCTAAAGAACTTATTAAATCAAATTTTTTTTCAAAATCTATTTCAAAAAGATCTTTTTCAACAAATTTAGTATTAAGTGTAAGTTTATTTTTTACTGAATTTGCAAAATTAAGAGCTACAGTGTTAAAATCTACACCGATAACGTTAGCTTTATTAAAAAAATATGAAATAGAATTTGCAAACCACCCAGCTCCACAACCCACATCTAAAATATTAATTAATTTATCTTCTACTAATATTTCTTTTAACGGAGGGTAAATTCTAATAGGGTTATTTTTTTTGATGTTCTCAGTAGCTTCGTCCACATTATCATAAATATTGAAAGGAAGTTCTTTATAAAATTCTAAAACTTTTTCATTTTTGAAAGTTTTGGTCATTCTGTATTATTTTAGAGATATGGAATTATTAATACCTATCTGTTCTTTTGGATCAATAAATACGTTGTATTTAGAATGTTTAAAATGATGTAAATAATATATCTGATTTTTCCAATTTAAATCCAGATGTTGTAAATTCGTATTTAAAGAAAATTTACTATTTTCGTTTAAATTATTAAATTCATTGATTGCAAGAAGTTCTCCTGAAAATTCAGAGTACATTTCTTCAGCTGAACCCACAACGTCGTCAAAGTAACAGAATACTCTTGGCAAGAAGTTTTCAACATCCGACTTAAAAAAATTGAAAGAATTTATAGTTGAAGAGTAATAATCCAAATCATTAAAAATTGCTGCAATTTTTGCTGGTTTGTAATCTGTAAAGAAATTTTTTACGGTATTTTTAACATCTCCAATTATTAATTTTGACCTATTTGTTCTTTGTTGCAACTTATTGATGTCCATCTTGTACATACCGCCTTCAAAAAAATAAGGTAAATCACGATAGTCCTCAGGTTTAATTAATCCCTCGCCAGTATCAAATCCATAAATTTCTACTTTGATATTAAGCTCTTTCTCAATTCTCGCAGCTAAATTTTCTAAGTATATCAAACCATTTCCTTTTGCCACACCAAATTCAATAAAACTTATTTTATCGTAAGAAAGTTTTTTTGCTAATAAAGCGGAATAATAGGCACAATAGGCGTACTGAGGTCTTGCTAAAGCATTTAATTTTATCAAATTCTCGAGGCTAATAAATTTTGACTCTTTAAATATTTTTCTTACAAGAAAACTTAATATAGTTTTATTTTGTGCAAGTTTTTCAAAAAAGTAAAAAAGTTTTTGTTTCAATTTGTTCTTTCTGTGTAATTTATTTTCTATAATATTATATTAAGGTAATTTCTAAAAATAAGCACTTTTTATTTTTTTAAATTTTTGTTAATTATTATAAGCTTTCGTAAGTTATTTTTAAATTCTGAGTATTTAATTTATAAAATTTTTAACTATAAATTCTAAATTGTCTCTTCTTCTGATTTTTAATAATTTTCTAATCTTGCTGTCTTGATAAAATAATTTTTTTACTTTTTTTGGTTCAGCTGATTTAATAATTAATTTAATTTTTCTTTTATTTTTTTTTGAGTAAAGTAATATAAATTTTTTTACAAAAGATATAACGGAAGTATTAACTCCACCTAAATTCAATTTTTGAATTCCATTAACTTTTATCTTAATTAATTCAATTATTAATCTCGATGTAGAGTATAATGAAATAAAATTTCTTGACTGTTTTCCTGAAGATTTCAGTTGGATTATTCCTGATTTATTTGCTTGATTTTTAATATCATTTGGAAGCAATCTTAAACAATTTTTATCAAAAATTATTGGGTCTCCTACTACATTTGAAAGCCTCAAAATTATTAGATTTAGATTGAATTTTTTTGATAGGGTTTCTAAATAAAGTTCATTTGCTTGTCTTGATAGGCCATAATTATTAATAGGTTCAAGTAGCGTGTTTTCACTTACTTTGAAATTTAGATTTGAGCCATATACTTGGGCTGTAGACAAATAAATAATTTTCTTCAAATAACTTTTATCAATATTTGAAAAAATTTTTTTGGTTATATTTAATGATATATCAACTGCATTTTTATTTTTATTTGAATATTTGTCATTTATTGATGCTGCATGAACAACATAATTGATTTTATTTTTATTTTTTTTGAAGTTTTTAAAGGTCTCAATTAAACAATTTTTAAACCTTTTTTTTAAATAATTTTTTTTTTTTTCGCTTCTTGTTAATAGAATGGTTTTAATTTTTTTTTTATTGCATAGATGGGCTATAGAACTACCTATGTGCCCAGATGCACCTGTTATTAGTAGATACATGTTTAAATCTATTTTAAAATTATATCCCAGTTATATGGAATTTTTTTAGAAAAAGGTTCAATTCTCTCCATTTCATTTGCTCTATGTTCTTCGTTTGAGCAATTTGCCAAAATCGCTTTTTCATTTCCTATACATTTCCAACCATTAATAAGACCTGGAGGAATTTTAACAATCACATGATTTTTCTCGCCTAAAAAAATCTCTTGAACTTGATTATATGTTTCTGAGTCTTTTCTTGGATCATAAATAACGAGTTTGACCATACCTTTTACTACACAATAATTTTGTTCTTGTGTTTTATGTAAGTGCCATCCTTTGACAACACCTGGATAGGCAGTAGCAAAATAAATTTCACCAAACTTTGAAAAATTTGGGTCTGAACTTTTAAGCATATGCATGATCTCACCTCTCTCATCAGGTATTATCTTCAATTTATTTATCGTAATATCTTTAATCATGTAAAACTTTTAAATTATTATTTAGTTTTTTTTTAGCAATTTGATTCTTCAAACTTATTAGTCTCATAAAATTACTTGATCTGAAATCTTTATTTTTGAAATTTCTTTTTTTTAACATATAAATTAGCTTCGCAATAGAATATTTTGCACCTTTCATGTTTTTATAACCTGAAAAAAGGCTTTTGAATTTTGAAAAATTAACCCTATAAGACCTATTATCTACATTTGCACTATTAATTAAAATCTTTGAGTCAGGTAAAAATTTTTTAACCAAATTAGCCAGATCAACAATTCTATAATTCATTTTTTCGTTCCCAACGTTAACACATAAAAAATTTTTTGAGTTATATTTGTCTGCCCAATAAAATGCTTTTGCCATATCTAATACATCTATTAATGGTCTCAGGGCTTTTCCATCAGATAGTATTTTAATTTTTTTGGATGCTGTGGCACTAGCTACAAAATCATTCAAAACTAAATCTAATCTTAACATGCTGCTTGCTCCACAAGCGGTTGAAAATCTTAATATAATTGCTTTAAATTTTGAACTAAATTTTTTTTTTAAGTATTTTTCAATTTTTAATTTACTTTTGGCATACTCAGTAAGAGGATTTGTTCTTGAATCTTCAGAACAAATTTTATTTGAAAAACCATAAACACTACAACTAGATGCAAAAATAAATTTTTTAACTCCATGATTTTTTGCCCAATCAATCAATTTTTTAGAGTAAATTGTATTAATTTCTCTTGTTGGTCGAATAAAAAAACTGCCCATTGGATCATTAGATACAGCAGCTAAATGAATTATTGTGTCTATTTTAAATTTTTTTAAATTATGAAATGTTTGATCTCTAACATCAGACCTTATTTGATAATCAATATATTTTTTATTTTCAATTTTTTGAAAAAAATTTTTACTGTAAAAGCCTATGTCGTAACCTATTATAAATAATTTTTTATTTTTTTTTTTTTAAAAATTTTACTAACTCGACTCCGACATATCCTAAGTTACCAGTGATTAAAATAATTTTAGAATTCATCTTATTTTAACCAAATTTTTTTCTTTTTTTTCATAATATTATTGAACTCAATTTTATCTTTGTTATTGTCCAAACATTTCCAAAAACCATGATGTTTGTAAGCAAAAAGTTTTTTTTGCTTTGCAATTCTAGTTAAAGGTGTTTTTTCTAAGATTTCCTGATCATTTTTTATGAAATTAAATATAGCGCGTTCAAAAACAATAAATCCTCCATTTATCCACCTACTTGAAAGATGTTCTTTCTCACTCATTTTTCTTACCCTGTTATTTCCATCTAGAAATAATTCACCAAAATTTGAAAAAGGTTTTACTGCAGTAATTGTGCTTAATGCTTTCTTATAGTTGTGATAATTAATTAACTTTTCTAAATTGATATTTGATAATCCGTCACCATAAGTAACTATAATTTTATCATATTTACTTAAATATTTTTTTAACCTTAAGACTCTCCCGCCAGTCATTGTTTTGAGGCCTGTATTTATTACCTTCACATTTTTGTTTAGATGTTTTTTGTTTATAAAATTTTCTATACTTTTATGTTTGTATCCTGTCGCTAGATAAATATTTTGAAAAGATTGTTTTTGAAAGAACTCAATTAAGTGAAATATTATTGGTTTACCACCAATTTCGATTAATGCTTTAGGTTTTTTTTCACCTTCAGCGCCAAGTCTGCTCCCATACCCTCCACAAAGAATTACTATTGGAATATTATTTTTAATCATTTTAGATTTGATTGTTTCTTTGTAGTATTAAAAAGGTATTCAAATTTTTTATAACATGTTTAGCTAAATATTGCATCAATTTCATTTCGTAAATTTCTATTAATTTTGTTTAAAAAAAATTTATTAGGATTTTTAATAAATAAGTTTCTCCAATGTTGATTTTTGTGAAAGTTTTTTTCAAAAAAGATTAATGGATTTGATTTTAATTGCTTATTAGTTATTTTTTTTTTTATTTTTTTCCATACTAATAAGAAATAGTATTTCTCTGTACTATTAAGTTTTTTTTTATTTAAATTTGGAATGATTAAGCATGTTAATAAAAAATAAATTATATCAAAACCCCAAACCTCTTTTTTTTTAAAATTTTCCCAGTCAATTATTGTAATTTCATTTTTGTTAAAAATTATATTATCAAATGTTAGGTCGCCATGTGCCGAGACAGTTTTGTTTTTTGGCCATAATCTATTATAATAATTCACTATTCTCATTATTTGATGATGATTCTTTTTAAAGCTAGACATGTAAGATGTTTTGGTTCCTCTAAAACTTTTTATATAAATATAAGAAAAAAATAAATTTTTTTTAAAAAAAAATTCATTTTTTTTCAAATTTATCTTTTTTCTTTTAAAGTAAAATTTATATCCATAATATTCGTTTAATAATAATTTTTTATAATAAGATGAAAATGAAATTTTTAAATATCTATTTTTTGATAACAATTTTAAAACAATTATATAATTCTTATGTGAAAAAAATTTTATTATTTTAATATTTAGAAAAAAAACTAAAATAAAATTTATAATATTTTTAAGTAATATGACTATATACATTTTAATTTTAGATAATTTTCATGATCTCTTGAAATGGTTCTTTTGATTTTTTACAAAACTGTGAACAAAATTCTTTTCTTGCTTTTTGAGTATTTTTATCTTCCCACCATTCGTTAATACTAAAATCTTTTTTAGAAATAAAATCAATAAATTTTTCTACTGAAGTAAATATTATTTTAACTTTTTCTAGTTTTTTGTAATACTCAATTGCTGATTTTCTCAAATGATCTTTGTATAATTCTTTTGATAAAATTAATATACTAGGTTTGTTGAGAGAAATTGTTTCTAAGAAACTTGTGCCGTCACATGTGTGAACAATCAAACCATATCGCTTTGATAAATTTAATAAATTTTTGTTACTTTTCTCGTATCTGATATTTTCAAAAATTTTACTGAGTTTTTTTTTAAAATTAAAATATTTTTCGTCATTAGGTGCTAACCGATAAAAAATATCTTTTCTATTTAAAAACTTTTTACAAATTTTAATTATCATTTCAAAGTATATATAAGTTCGCTTTGTGGTAATTACGCCCGTGCTCAAATGTGAGGTATAATTACTAGGCCTTCCTAAAACAAACATGATTTTTTTTGTGTTCGTTTTTTGAAATTGATCAAAAAAAAGAGTTTTAATTGAATAAAATTTATTTATATTATTTTTTTTTTGAGACCAGCCCCAAGTATGAAATTTATCACTTACATTTATTTCTATATTTTCTGCATATGAATATTTTGTGGTTCCATAATTACATCCATGTTGGAAATAATTTAATTTGCTATTATGTGAAATAGCATTAGCTAACCAGAACTTAAAAATGCCATCAAGCCATAATGCATTGGCAGAAAATACTTTAGTATTTTTTTCTGGAGGTAATATTAAATTTTTATTCAAATATTTTAGATTTTTTATTGATTCTAAGTAGTAAAAAGGTAGCAACTCGAATAATAATTCCCTTAAAATTTTTTCAAATTTTGTTAACTTAAAAATTGATCTAATTTTTTCTTTTCTTCTTAAGGATAGACTATTAATTTTTGGTATTTGATATCTAAAATTATATGGAAAATATAATTTTTTATTTTTTAGAAGAAGTAAGAATATAATTTTACTGTTATTTATTGAGGTCTTATAAAAAACAAGGTTGAAAAAAAAATAAAATTTTCTAATAAAAAGATTTACAACTTTATTTAGTACAAGTCTGGCATTGCTTATCTTAACTAGATTATTTTGTAAAAATTTTGGTTTGCTTGAATTTATTTCAATTATTTTTTTTTTTATTTTTTTGTTATCAAAATAATTAATATACATTTTGGAAAAAAGTTTAAGATTCCAATCATCCTTCTGTGAGTTTATCCTAAAATCTATAAGATCTTGTTTTACTAAGTTGAATTTTTTATCATTTACCAATTGAATCTTTTTAATATTATAATTTTTAAAAATATAATCTAGACAATTATATCGATCAAAAATTATTGTGACATACCTATTCAGCCATGGTCCTAAAAAAATTTCCCATGATCTTTTGTTCCAATTTAATTTATGTATTTTATTTAAGTGTAATATTAAATCCTCTAGAAGCCGTACGTACAATTTTTCACATATTTTAGCTTCTTTAAATATATTTCTTTGTGTTTCTCTGTTGGAAATTTTTATAGAATTATTTTTATCTAATGTGTCATATGATTTGTTTAAACACCACTCACCTGCAAAAAGATCTTCATTTTTTTTAGTTTTACTTATTTTACTCCTAGTAAAAAATAAATTGTAATGTTTTTTTTTCATAAAATTTAAATACTAATTTTTTAATTTTAAACCAGTCAAATTTAGAAATTTTTGAAATTTGACTTTATTTGGTTCAAAACTTAAAAAGCTTTTTTTATTTGTTTTTTTTTCTTTAATGTATTTTTGAAAACTTAAATTGTTTAATTTTATAATTTTATCAAAAAATTTTGATTCATTTTTTTTTAAACAACAAAACAAGGATTTTTTATCAAAATAACTTGGATTCATTGAAAATGTACAAAAAGAATAAAAAATTGCTTTATAGTTCAAAGCCATTATTTCTTTTCCAAAACTAGATATGTTAGTAATAAATATAGAATCTTTAAATTCGATAGCTTTATTTAAACGTTTAAAAAAATCAAGATTTATAATTTTAAAATTATTAAAAAAAAATTTAAAAAAAATTTGTTCACTTTTTGTAAAATGATTTGTTTTATTTTCTTTAAATCTACTCTTAAAATGTCTTCCTATTATAATTAATTTAAAATTATATTTTTTGATAAATTTACTAATTGAATCACAAAGCACAAAATATTCTAGTGACTGACGCTCATAATTATTTAAAAATAATTTTTTGTTTTTAAATTTATTATATATTGAGTTAACTTTTTTAATTTTTTGCTCTTTGTTTAAATTATTTAAAAAAATTTTATCAAAGTTCTGATTGTATTTAGCAAAAGTAGAAATGAGCACTAGTGTTTTACTTTTAGTGAAATTTTTTTTTAAATAATGCCATTTTTTATATTTTTCTAAAATTATATAGGATTTTAATGCCCCAAATTTTATTAAGTTTTTTTTTTTAGATATTAATTTATTTTTATAATCATCCCATAAAAAATAATGGTCATAGCCTTCTATTAATTTATTTCTATCAGTTCGATTGTCTCTCATTGAGTGTTGAAATCCTATAAGTGTTACCTCTTCTTTTAAAATTTGCTTCAACACTTTGCCTATTATTGAATAATCCATAAAACAAATAATTTTTTTTATTGATTTATGCTTAATGACAGGAACTATGAGTGACGCTGCTAAAGATACTCTAAAATTTTTATAACTAAATCTAGTCTTGATTATTAACTTTAAAAATAAAATAAAACTCTTTAATAAAAGTTTTTTGGAAAAAACCATTTCATCTAGATCAAAAAATAAATAGTTTTCTTTGAATTGTTTTCTTATTCTAAGACTATCAGGGCCACAAATTACTGAAGCATAATCTTTTTTAAGATCCACTTCTTTAAAATATGTATAAAAATAATTACTCACTATCAAATATTTTTACTATTTTTTTTTTAGTAAGAACCAATTATAGTTATCCATGTTATAATTTTTATCTTCCGACCAGACAAATCCATAATCTACTATCTTCAAATTATATTTATCTTTTATTTCTTTGGCAAAATCTCTCTTGAATAATAAATTGAATTTACCTCTGTATTTAATTGTAACTGGTTTATCGTTAAAATATTCACATATTAAGATGTATTTTTTAGAATATTCAAATAGCTTTTTGTAAATAAATTTTAATTGATGAGGATTTACATGAATTAACACTCCAATAGTCATAGTCAAATCAAATTTTTTTTTAGCGTTTTCTAACTCAAAAATAGATTTATTTATAATTTTATGGCCTTTTTTTCGAGCAATTTCAGAAGCAAATTGATTAATTTCAACGCCAGATGTTAAAGTATTTTTATTAATAGACTTAATTATATCCAAATTATTTCCTATATTGGTACCAAATTCAAATACTGACTTAATTTTTATTTTTTTATCAATAATTTTTCTTAGAAAATTCTTCTTAATTCCTTTGTTTCTAATAGAATAGTTTACTCCAAATTTCCCTTTCCATGTCTTCTCCTGTATTGTTTTCATGCAAACCTCGTGTTAGCGTTCAGGTGATTAATTAATTTTTTATCTGTCTTGAAAATTAATTTACAGTTTTTGTTAATTTTTTCATAATTACTATTCTGATCCATTATTTTAAAAATATTTTTCAAGTTTGTTTTCATTTTTTTTGTGTGTAGTTTTTTATACAACACATTAAATAATTCTAAATCTTCATCATAATCTAATGTTAATCTGTAATTCCTTACTAATGTGCTGGGTAAGTTCACTTCATTAATTTTAAAATATTTTTGATTATTCATCACATACCAGGTCATATACTCTGAAAGATTTGTGTTACTTGTTTTTGTCTTTATATATTGGAGTGTTTTTAAATTATAAATTTCAGCAGTTGTTCCTGGAGCTGCTTTTGTTGCAAAGGTAAAATCAGCCCCTGCGTTAAAATGTGATTGTACTAAATAATCAACTATTTCATATGAAACGTAGGGACAGTCAGCTGTAACTCTTATGATAGTATCAATATCGTGTTTTTTTGCTGCTTTAATATATCTGTCAATGACATCATCCGGATGCCCTCTGAAAATTTTAAATTTCTTATTCAACTTTAGTTTTGCTATTTTATCATCGGATTTTAGATGAGATGTAGCTAGTATTATTGTTTTTGCAGACTTGATGTTCAAGCAACTATCTAAACATCTTTGAACAGAGATTTTTTTATAAATTTTTCTTAAGGCTTTTCCTTCCAACCTTGAAGATTTCATTCTACAAGCGACTACTACTCCTATTTTAGCTTTTTTAAATGAGCTGTTTTTTAATGTTGAAAACTTC
>MDTC01204931.1_pt1 | contig 11859 bp, 11 predicted proteins | sample 811181 | NCBI WGS metagenome assembly MDTC01 (sample SAMN05326644, study PRJNA326480) | marine metagenome | isolation source: seawater | place: Pacific Ocean: North | collected 2011
ATTTTCCTCTTATATTTTGATTTTTATCTACTAATAGTGTCATTAAAAAAGCTTGTCTTTCAAAATTGTAATTTGTATCAGTTGTTATCCAGGGATTACCATTCTTAAATTCATTATCAAAATAAGGAATATAATCGGAGGTTGTCATTATCCATTTTTCTGAATTTATTTTATGATATTTTCTAAATTGAGCTATTTTCTGCCCAAGGTTTTTCTCTTTATCAATAAACGAGGTGACAACCCTTAAATCTTTAAATCCTATGTTATTAACTAACTCTGTGTAAATTTTAATTTTAAACCATTCTAGACGAAATGGGCACTTCTCAAAGTCAGTAGGACATTTAATTGATAAAAAGTTATACAATACGATATTATCATTTAAAGAACAAGAACTAATAGTATCTCCTTCATAGCCAACAATTTCAAAGGGTTTTTCTAGCTTGCCAAAAGTTGGTTGGGGAATAAAAACTGGTTCACTAAACTTTTTAAGTGAAATAACGAGAATAAAAAAAGTTCCAAATATGATACTTAGAACCAAAAAGCCCCTTTTTTTCATGATTTTTTATTACGGAGCTATACTATTTGTTCCCTGAAAGACTTCATGCCAATAACTTGACTCTGTCAAACAAATAAAAGTCAAATAAATTATAAAGAGTATGTATGGGCCCAATATTACCCATTTGAAATTTTTTCTTTCATCGCCTAAGTGCATAAATACAAGAACGATATATGCAGCCTTTACAACAGTTAATATTATAAAGCTTATTTTTACATATGGCCAAAGTGCATTATCTGCACCAGTTGAATCATATTGCTTAACAAAAGCACCTATTAGTACCTCAATAACTGTTATAAGAGTAAGAATACCCGTAACTTTCCATATCGTTTTTCTAATTTCAACTCCATGAGCTTCATCATGATTAGCTGAAACCGAATATTCGTGATCGTGTATTAAATCGTCTCTTTCCATAACTTAAACTAAATAAAAGAATGTAAATACAAAAACCCAAACCAAATCTACAAAGTGCCAATAAAGACCTACTTTTTCGACCATTTCATAGTGACCTCTTTTGTCATAAACCCCTCTTACAACATTTATCAATATTATAAGATTAAACACAACACCTGAAAATACATGAAAGCCATGAAATCCAGTGATAAAGAAGAAGAAGTTTGCATATTGGGGTACCATGGGGGCATATTCATTTTCAATTAAATTAGCACCCTGCATAGTTACAGTAGCTGTTTCATATAAAGAAAGTGCCTTTTCTCCAGTAATCTCAAGTCCCCTACCCATTCTCAATATAAGTTCATTTGCAGAATTATAGTCTACAACAGCCCAACCATCTGCAGTCAATACAGAACCAAAATGAGTTCCATGGATAAAGTGATACCATTCCCAAGCTTGAGAACCAACAAAAAAGAAACCTCCAATAACTGTCAAAAGTAGCCATTTGGTAACCCCTTTTTTATCTAACCTGTGTGCTGCCTCTACAGCCAAAACCATGGTAACAGAACTAACAATTAGTATAAATGTCATTAGAGCAACATACAATAGCGGATAACCATTACCAAGAAAAGGCATTGCATTAAAAGTTTCTTCACCAATTGGCCAAGAACCAGCTTGGTGTCTTGCAAATCCATAGGCGGCGAGCAAACCACCAAAAGTTAGAGCATCAGATACAAGAAACATCCACATCCACTGCTTACCATAAGATATTCTAAAAGGAGAGCCATCTCCACCCCAAAGTTCAGATTTTGAAATATTTTTAGTATGACCAGCCATAAAGCTTAAAACAAATTTAGTTAATATATTCTAAAAAAACATATAAATAGAGCCATAAAAACCCTACAAAGTGCCAAAATGATCCAACAGCTTTCAGTCCTGCAACATTTTCTTTATTGTAAAACCCTTTAATTGTGCGGTAGGTAACAATAGAAATTGCAGAGATAGATAGTACTAAGTGCAAAAAGTGAATAATTGTTAGAACCCATACAAAGCTACTAGACACATTAGATGTTTGAAAAAATTCAGCATACTGATTTGAGTTTAATTCTTCTCTCATTCGTTCCCAATAGTCATCTTTAATGTGAATATTTATACCTGGTCTTAGTTCAAAATAACTTTCAAAAGAATCTAATTCATTGTTTTCTAAAAAAGCCTTTCCGTTTTTAATTGTGTATTCTGCACCAGCTTGAAAAACTTTTTTATTAATTGCATTTTTTTCATTTTGAGTGAGTTCCTTAGCTGGAAAAAACAATCTTTTTTTCTCATATTCAAGTTCTTCACCATTTAGAGACATTGAAAAATCTTGGCCGTATTTTCCTTTGAGCATAAAAAAGGGTTGGTCATTACATACACCAAATGAAAACTTAAAAAGTTCATCTTTACTACCTTCAGTCAATAATTTACCATTAAGAGACAATCCATCAGAAGAGTTTTCTAAAATTTTATTTTCATTGACGCTTAAGATTGAATATGGGCTATTATAATCCTTTAATTTAAAGTTAGATCCCTTAAATGACTTAGAAAAGCCGCAAATTTGTCTCAAGAAAACTTTAACACTATTAACTTCTGCAACGGAGAGCTTTGAATCTTGGAAAATATAATTTTCGCCATCATATTCTATTGGTTCATTGTCAACACACACTTTGAAAGATTGTCCATACTGACCATAAACAAAGGTAATGAATGATTTTACAGCATTTCCCTTATTGTAGTACTCACTCCAACCCTTAAACTGAAAGAAAGTAAAACCTATGGAAAGAAAAAAAGTAATTAGTAGATATTTGATAGCTATTTTTGTTTTTGAATTTCGAACACTTTTAAGTGCTAAATACATAAAAACACTACTAACAACAATTAAAAATGTACTTATTTTAAAGGCGTTGGGAAGATGAATATTTACCCAAAATTTATCCATTTTGCGTACCAGAACAGCACTTGACAATCCAGCGAAAAGCATAACGCTTGCAATAACACCAACGACTACAAATGCGTTATATACTTTTTCTTTCTGCTTATTTGAACTAAATATTTCCATTTATATCTGATTAAAACAATAAAGAGAAAATAAAATTGGTAAATAAAAAAAGGACATAAACATTAATCTTGTAGCATACTTATCCTTTAACGTAAAATACAATTTAACTGACGGATAATACATTACTAAGCTTATTGTGATTCCAACAAACATAGACCAAATTCCAGTCATCTGCGCAGCCCATGGTAACATACTTACAGGTACTAAAAACGCAGAATATAACATAATTTGAAATGCGCTTTTTTTATCTCTGTTCCCAGTAGGGAGTAACCTGAAACCGGCTTTTTTATAATCTTCATCTAATTTCCAAGCTAAAGCCCAAAAATGTGGAAATTGCCAAAAAAACTGAATTATAAATAATATTCCAGGTTCTAATCCAAAATCATTAGAAACAGCAACATAACCCAGCAAAGGTGGAATACTTCCAGGAATTGCGCCAATAAATACTGCAAAAGGTGTAACTTTTTTTAAAGGAGTGTAGATAAGGGCATAAATTACAAGAGCAAGAAGACCAAGCATGAGAGACTTAAAATTTATTAACCAAAGTAAGTAAGACCCTAAAAATCCCATTAAAATACAAAAACCTAATGCTTCAATTTTTTTTAATAATTTAGTTGGTAATGGTCTACCTTGTGTCCTTGACATTATTTCATCTGTTCTACTTTCAATAACTTGATTAAACCCATTTGCAGCACCCGTTATCAAAATTCCGCCTACTATTAAAAATAAAAACTTCTCAGAAAATAAACTGCCTTCAGCTAAAAAGAAACCAAAAAACGCGCTCATAACAACCAAAGTTGAAAGCCTAAGTTTCATTAAAGAAAAGTAGGCTTTTATCTTTATTGAAAATAAGGACATAAAAGAAGTATTTATTTGGTTAACTTTCATTAGACGCCGAAATTAATATAATTTACAATAATTTTTAGCTGTGTTCAATCTTTCAATCAATAATCAAGATACGGTTGCCACAGACTTGAACTTATACCAAAATTAAAAAGTGTTGATATTACATCTTCAGTGTATTTTAAATTAATTTGAGTAAATAACTTGGTATTCGTAATTGGGAATAACATGTAAGAGATTCTTGATGAAATAATTTGTTGTTCAGTGGACACACCTTGCCCAACGAAGTGGCCATATTCATTATTATTACCATATCTGTTACTATAAGAGTTGAATATATTACCACCATAATTTTCTGTATTGTAGTCCTTGCCAAATTTTTGAAAATGATAACTTAAATAAAAATCATAATTTCCTCTTTGAAATGTAAGAATTGCTAGGGCTTCAAAAAAATTGGACTCTAATGGATGCGCAAGTGAATGGTTTTGATGACCGTAATTTTGCATTGAAGTCATATGTGAGAATGTGTAAGGTCTTACCCAATTCCACTCTAAAATAGTATATAATCCCTCAACATCAAAGATGTCGAAAGCTTTAAATCCAGCTTGGAATCCATACTTATTTCCCCACCAACCATTATTGTTTTTAAATTGTGAAAGTAAAAATTCATCAAAAATTATATTTGAATAAATTATATAATGATTCAAAAATGTAGTTTTTATTCCTGCACCCAAAAATGAATTATCTGAAGAGCCTATTCCATACTCAATCGGCCTATAAAAAACGAATGGATTTATATAATTTATATCAAATCCCCGACCATTTAGAGTATCTTTATTTTGCCATACTACAGACTCGAAAAGACTTAAATTAAGCCAGTTTGTAACATTTAAACTTAACATATGAGAAGAAGACCACTTGTGCCTAGAAAAAAGACTCGTATGTAAATCGTCATGTAATGACCATAAATTTATATATTTTGCTTTCCAAAAAGTACTTTCTAACTTCAGAAAGGGATAAGTAGGGGCATAGTCAGAGAGCCACAATGATCTATAACCATCTCCAAAAAAGTTTTTCCCAATTCCACTACTTAAAACAAAATATTTATTAATCTCATATGAAATCTGACCTTCAAAAAAAGGACGAGAATATAGCTTTTTTAAAGTATCTGTTAAATAACCTAGTGTAGGAAAAAATGGTCTTTTATAAGTAGAAAGAGCTTCATAATAATTTAATTCACTTCTGTTAATCCCAGTTCTAAATTGAGTGTAAAAACAGTTTTTATATTTCGAATTAAACTGAAATCCTAAGTTAAAAGATTTTGATGTTAGTTGTTTTTCTAAATCATAATTTAGACTAAATCCGCCTATTGGTAGTATTTTAATATTCGATTTGTTAAGTGAACTTGAATAATTCCAAATACCTTTCTGTCTTAAAGAATCTAATTTGTAATTTATTAAATATGGTTTACTTAAAGTATGCTGGTTCTTACTTAAGTATTTGTTTTTTTCAAGTTGATACCTACTTTGAAAATCCCCAAAAAAATAATTTTGCGAACAGATGGCAGTTGACCCTATTAAACTCAGTACTAAAAAAATTTGTTTCATAGATGCTAACTTAACTTTTTAGTTACTGTATAAATTAATAACATCAAGGAACAAGAAAAAATTACTTGTACAATTAAAACAATATTGGCATTTGAAATTCCCAAAAAATGCTGAACTATAATTTGAAATAACACCACTAGTAGACTAAACACAAATAATATAATTGTAGTTTTAGCGTGACCTATTCCTAATCTTTCAAAATAATGATGAATATGATTTTTGTCAGCTTTTAATGGGGATTTACCGCTTGCAACTCTCAAAATAAATACTCTCAGTACATCAATTAATGGATAACTCATTATGGACATTGTAAAAACAGGCTTATTCAAATTTCGTATCCAATCAGGAGCTAAATTGTAATTTTCATTTATGCAATTAATGCATAAAACACAAAATATAGCTCCAATCGAAAGAGAACCCGCATCACCCATAAATACTCTGGCTGGTGAAAAATTAAAGAAAATAAAGCCAGACATTGTCCCACATAGTACCATGGACAACAAACTCAAAGGGATATTTTGAGAATAATAAAATAAAACACCAAAAAGTAATGATGCAAATAAAGAAATAAGCCCTGCTAAACCATCTAGACCATCAATTAGGTTCACGGCATTTATAATTACAATGTACACAAAAATCGTCAAAAAATAACTCTGCCAAAGATCAAGCGGTTCATCAATTCCAAAAATTCCATGCATTTTAAAAATTCTAATATCTGCCATGACAACTAAAATGAAGGCAACCATCACATGGGCGATTAATTTTTTCACAGGGGCCGTCCCAATAATATCATCCTTAACACCCACAAAAAATAAAAGAATCAAACAAGCAAATAAATATTTAAAGTTTGTTAACATCCCTTCTATATGATCGTAATTTTCTGGAAACCAAAGAGCATAAGAAAAAACAATTGCTCCAAAAATCACAATTCCACCTAGAGTAGGGATACTCCAACGATGCATTTTACGTTCTTCACTTGGTTGATCAACTAAGTTTTTAAGCTTAGCGACTTTAATTAATGATGGCATTGAAAAAAGAACTACAACAAAAGCTGTGGAAAAGCCTAACAACAGAATAGAAAATCCGCTCATAAATAGTTCATTTATTGGTCAAAATAATCATTTTTCAAAAAAGTTTTCCAACTTAAAACCAAATAATTTTCAGTTTTCTCATCGGTGATTCTTGATATATGTCCTAAGGAAACTTCCATATTTGTTTTGGAATTAAAATAAAACCCTAAGGAATTATTTAAAAATATTAAATTTTGAGAATTCAAATGGTTTAATGTTATGTCATCTACTGGCGTAAAGACTTCGTAACCGTAAAAGTTCTGATCTTTAGCCTTGGATTGTTTAACAAAATTATGATTAAATCTGAAAAACAAACTTTTAAAGGAAAGTTGACCCTTTAATAAGATCTCTTTAAATCCTGATCCTAATGGATGTGCTAATTCATGACCTAAATGACTGTAGCGCTGAAAAATATTGGAAGAACTAACTGAATAAAAAGTATTAGGTATAGTGTTAAACTCTAGGTTTAAAAAAGATCTATTAAGATTAAAAGGGTCCATGAAATTAATTCCTGCTTGTATTCCAGGCATGTTAATCCCTTTGAAAGAAAATTGATTATATAATTGGAATTTTGAGAAAAATTTTAAGTCCCAGTTTATACCATAAATCAAATTCGAACTATTATTATTTTTTAGTGCAGATAGTCCAAATAAAGGAATGAAAAAACTCATTTCAGGATTAACTCTTCCTTCATTAGTGTCAAATAGTTTGTAAATAACACCCTCAAAAAATGATAATGAAAATTTATTGTTTGGCTGATAAGAAACTTGATTAATACTAAATGCTTTAGGAACAAATAATGATTCAGCATTAGAACTTGCAGAGATCCTTGAAAGATTGCTCATCCATGCATAAACATGCTTATACAAGACTTTTTTACCAAATAAATAATATTGTCCACTTAAATATGGATAATCAGGAGCGTAATCAGAAAGCAACAATGATCTATAGCCTGAACCGAAAAAATGCCTTCCATGACCTAATTGAAAATTAATACTCTCATTTGGTGAAAAACTCAGGTATCCATTAGCTAAACTTGCGTCTAATCCATTAGTCTTGAAATTTTTCGCTCTTCCAATTCCGAAAGCAATAGCGTCAATAGTTGTTTCGTTATTTGCTCTCTGCTTAGATTTTAATTTCAAATACTCTGGATATATAAATTGGTTTTCATATAATCTAGTCTCAAAAGAAAATTTTGTAGAAATGTCACCAGTAATCCTTAATCCTCTAACATTTGAATATATATAATCCCTATCCATTTCACTTAAACCAAAAGAAAAATTAAATAGTGGATCAATTGTTAATTTGATATCATTCTCTCTGATATCAAATAAATTTTCATCATATAATTTCCTACCAATCCATTTTAATCTAGAACTCGAATCTACATTTTTCACAGCTTGGTGAGACTCTAAATATGGTTTGAGAGAACCATGAACTATTTCATTATGCCTTTGGAAATAGGAAAAACTTAGATTTTTTCTTTGACTTACAAAGGATGAAGTTTCAATTAAAAAAATTACAATAATTAATAATCTAAGTAATAAATGATTATTATTTTTTGTTTTGCACATACCAATTATAAGTCTTTTTAATACCATCTTCTAATGGTGTTTTAGCTGACCAACCTAATTTATTAATTAAACTAACATCCAATAATTTTCTGGGCGTTCCATCAGGCTTAGACAGATCCCAGTTAATTTTCCCAGAAAAACCAATAACTTGTTTTACTTTTCTAGCTAAGTCTAATATACTTAAATCATCTCCTGATCCAACATTAATTGGATTTGAACCATTGTATTTTTTCATTAAAAAGACACATGCATCTGCCAAATCGTCTACATACAAAAATTCTCTGTATGGTTCACCGGATCCCCAAAGTTGTACGACATGTTTTTTACTAACCTTAGCTTCATGAAATTTTCTAATTAATGCTGGTAATACATGTGAATTGTAAAGATTGAAATTATCATTAATACCATATAAATTTGTTGGCATAAGTGAAATAAAATTACAACCATACTGTTCCTTATAATATTGACATAATTTTAGACCTGCTATTTTAGCGATTGCATATGGCTCATTTGTTGGTTCTAAATGTCCTGATAACAAATATTCTTCTTTGATTGGTTGTTTTGCCATTTTTGGATATATACAAGATGAACCTAAAAAAAGAAGCTTTTTAGCCTTATGGCTGAACGATGCATTTATAACATTATTTTGTATCATTAAATTATCATAAATAAACTCTGCTTTATACTTACTATTTGCTAAAATGCCCCCTACCTTTGCTGCCGCTAAAAAAACATTATCTGGCTTTTCTCTTTCAAAAAAATCATTAACAGATTTTTGATTTCTTAAGTCCAGTGCTTTAGAGTCCTTAAAAATTAAATTATTGTATCCGAGTTCCTTTAACTTTCTAAATATTGCTGAACCAACCATACCATTATGACCTGCTATGTAAATTTTAGAATTTAAATTCATAATTATTTTTGGTGTCTTAATTTGTTAAACCCCTCTTTTTGTAAGTGAACTTCCTTTGAGAAAGATTCTAAATCTCTTTGCACCATTTCTTTCACTAAGCTATCTAAACTATATTTAGGCTTCCACTCTAACTCCTTTATAGCTTTTGAAGCATCTCCGACTAATAATTCTACTTCAGTTGGCCTGTAGTAATTTGGGTCTACTTCGACTACAATTTCTCCGGATTTCATATTTATCCCAATTTCATCTTCCTCTTCTCCCTCCCATTTAATTGGAATTCCAGCCTCCATAAATGCCTTGGTACAAAAATCTCTAACTGTTGTTGTGACTCCTGTTGCAAGAACATAATCATCAGGATTATCTTGCTGTAGCATAAGCCACATACCTTCAACATAATCTTTTGCATGTCCCCAATCTCTTTTTGCATTTAAATTTCCTATATAAACTTTTTTCTGTAGACCTAATTTAATTTTAGAAACCGCCCTTGTTATCTTTCTGGTAACAAAAGTTTCGCCTCTAAGCGGGCTTTCATGGTTAAATAAAATTCCATTACAAGCAAACATACCATATGCCTCACGGTAATTTTTAACAATCCAATAGGCATATAACTTTGCAACTCCATAGGGGCTTCTAGGATAAAATGGTGTGTTCTCGTTCTGAGGAACTTCTTGAGCTTTACCAAATAATTCTGATGTAGATGCTTGATAGAACTTAACTTTTTCTGAAAGATCTAAAATTCTAATTGCCTCAAGTAACCTTAATGTCCCAACTGCATCAGAGTTAGCTGTATATTCTGGCACTTCAAAAGATACCTTAACATGTGACTGAGCGCCAAGGTTATAAATTTCAACAGGCTTAACTTCTTTTATAATCCTTATTAGATTGGTTGAATCTGTTAAATCCCCGTAGTGGAGAAAAAAGTTTATATTTTCATTATGTTTATCAACGTATAAATGATCTATCCTTTCAGTATTAAATGAAGAAGCTCTCCTTTTAATACCATGAACTTCATAATTTTTACTCAGTAGTAATTCTGCCAGATATGCCCCATCTTGACCAGTAATGCCTGTTATTAATGCTACTTTTTTCAATTTACTTTGCTATAAACCAATTATTTACTAAATTTTTTCTGTTGTAAACCATTTCTTTTCCAGTAGATTTATCTACAATTGATTTTCCTGCGGCTTTTAAAATAGCGTGCCCCGCTGCTATATCCCATTCCATTGTTGGAGCAAATCTAGGGTAGATATCTGCTATTCCTTCTGCTAAAAAACATAATTTTAATGAACTACCAACAGAAATTATCTTTATATTATTTGAATCATTTTTCAATTCATCAAGATATAATTCTGTTTCTTTTGTAAGATGTGATCTACTGCTTACAACAATAAGATTGTCTCTTGAAATAGAAAATGGCAACATATTAGTGACACCATTTTCTTTTTTAAAAGCGCCAGCAGAAGAACCGTAATATAGAATGTCTTTTACCGGCACATATATAACTCCAATTATCGGACAACCATTTTCGACTAAAGCTATATTGACAGTAAACTCACCGTTTCTCTTCACAAATTCTTTTGTGCCATCAAGTGGGTCTACAATCCATAATCTTTCCCAATTTTTTCTGCTTTCATAATTAGGTTGATTACCTTCTTCACTTAAAACTGGTATTTTAGTTTTTCTTAAATATTCTTCAATTACTTTGTTAGCATTTTTATCTGCCATGGTTAGTGGGCTTTCATCTTTTTTTTGAAAAACTTGAAAATCTTGAGCATAAATATTCATGATTTCTTCACCAGCAAGTAAAGAAGCATTAATAGCTATACTCAACAAATCATTGTCTTTTTCTTCCATTCAACCCAAAGTTTGATTTATACCAAGCTCTTTCATGGAAATAATATACTGGCATTTTTATAAAGAATTCTATACCTCCAATAGTTAAGCCTGTTAAAGGGTCTCCACTGACTATCCATGCAATAATCATTGTTGTAAGTGTTGCAGTAACTCTCCAAGTAAATGTTTTAGCTATGTGTCTCTTCTTACTTTTCTCCATATTTAGTACATATTTTCTGAATCTGAAATATTTTCAATTGGATGCCAAGTTGTTTTAGTTTCCATAAAATTCGTTACAATATAAGGGTTTTCAGAAACGTTACCAGTCCATCCTATACCACTTGACAATATTACTCTTTTCAAATTACTAGCTGCATCTAATTCTATATTCTTTTGAAACTCTTTATCATCATTATTTAAAAAAATTGCATTTACATCCATATGTTTTGTTAAATGTGGTATGAGCTCTATTTTTTTTCCTGTTAATATATTAACACACCCATTTGGAACATCAGAATTTAACAAGACTTCAGCAAATGTAACTGCGCTCAGCGGAATAGATTCAGATGAAATAAGAACTGCTGTATTCCCCGATAAAATAACAGGACACAACATTGAAACCAACCCTAAAATACTTGGTGTTTCTGGCAATACAATTCCAACAACACCCATCGGTTCGAATAAAGAAAAATTAAAATGTGAAGAGGCTATGGGATTGATTGATCCAAAAACTTGATTTATTTTATCAGCCCACCCCGCATAATAAATAATTCTATCAATACTTGTATTAATTTCTTTTTTAGCTGTTGATGGATTAATTCCTTGCAAAATAATTTCTTCAATAAATTGTGCTTTTCTTCCCTCCATCATTTCAGCTATCCTATACAAAATTTGACTTCTTTTATATGCGGAGAATCTAGACCATACATCAAATGCATTTCTTGATGCGACTACAGCATTTCTCAAATCTTTTTTTGA
>MDTC01040127.1_pt1 | contig 11858 bp, 10 predicted proteins | sample 811181 | NCBI WGS metagenome assembly MDTC01 (sample SAMN05326644, study PRJNA326480) | marine metagenome | isolation source: seawater | place: Pacific Ocean: North | collected 2011
AAGAAAGACCCAATTTACAGAGACTTTAGATCCGGAGATGTTAGGCATTCACAAGCCAGTATTGATAAAGCAAAAAAACTTCTAGATTATCAACCAAAGTATAGGCTAGCAGAGGGGCTTAGTGAGGCAATTGGTTGGTATATCAATTCTGTTGAGTAATTATAAGATCATTTCTCTTCCGCTAATTATGAAATTAAGACATAATATATTTAGATAAAACCAAATCAAATTCAAAACTATTTTGGGTTGCCGTTGGTTATAAAAGTAGCAATATAAAAGATTCTAATTAATTATATTAATAATAGGCATGATTAAGTTTAAATAAAATTTATGTCAACAAATTTAAAATCAATATTATTTGTTGTAAATTCTCCAAATTTTTTCTTATCTCATCGTTTACCGCTTGCAATTGCAGCTAAAAAGGCTGGCTATGAAGTTCATATAGCAACTGCAAGTGGTCATGGAGTATCCAAGATCAAATCTAAGGGTTTGATACATCATTCAATTCCATTTGAAAGAAGTGGCCAAAATATATTTTTCGATTTTCTGACCTTCATTTCTTTGATCAAGCTATTCAGATCTGTTCGACCAACCCTGATTCACTTAGTTACAATCAAGCCTGTTATTTATGGAGGTATTGCAGCAAGATTAGTCGGCATTAAGTCTGTCATTGCCGCCATATCTGGACTAGGCACTGTTTTTATAGATAAATCATTTGGTGGTTATCTAAGGCAATTATTCGTTTTCACATTCTATCGAGCAGCATTCAAGCATCGTAATTTTGCAGTAATCTTCCAAAACTTAGATGACAAAAATGTATTCATTGAGAAAAATTTAGTTAAAAGTGACCATTGTCATATTATTAGAGGCTCCGGAGTAAACCTGTCAGAATATTCATTTATCCAGGAACCAGACTCTATTCCAATAATTGTAATGGCTTCTCGATTGCTAAAGGACAAAGGTGTATTTGAATTTGTTGAATCAGCAAAGATACTCAAAAAACAAGGCCTAAAGATTATATTTCGGCTGATTGGAGAATCTGATTCTGAAAACAAGACTAGTATTTCTCAAAAATTACTCAAGAAATGGCAATCTGAAGATTTTGTAGAATTACTAGGTTATCGTGAAGATATTGCAGATCAGTACGCAAAGGCTAACATAGTATGTTTACCTTCTTACAGAGAAGGTCTTCCTAAAAGTCTAATTGAAGCTGCAGCATGTGGCCGAGCTGTTGTAACTACTGATGTACCTGGTTGCAGGGATGCTATAACTCCTGGAATCACAGGCTTGTTATGTTCTGTAAAAGATGCTGACAATCTTGCAATAACAATAAAAACATTAATTGATGATCCAAATATGCGTCGAGAAATGGGCAGGGCGGGTCGAGAACTTGCACAAGCTGAATTTGCAATTGAATATATTGTTAATAAGCATTTAGATCTCTATTCTAGGTTGACCAAATAGGCTTAATATCAAATACCCAATGTTATATTTAATAATAAATTTATTAATGCAAAGTATTAAAGTTAGTTGTTAGAATATGATCTTTAATTAAAAAATAACATAATATTTATGATTGAGTTTATTAACCCCTGCCAAGAACTTCCTTATATAGTTTTTAATGAAAAATATAATGAATCCATAAAGGCTCAACAAAAAAATATCGAAGCAATATGTATTTCATCATATTCAGTTGAGTATAATGAAGTAAACGCCAGATTTGTAAACCTTAAGTATGTTAAAGACAAAGAATTTATTTTTTTTTCTAATTACATGTCTCCAAAATCTAGAGACTTCCAATCTCATAATCAAATAACAGGTTTAATCTATTGGAATAATATTAATGTTCAGATTAGGATGAAGGCGCACATCCATCAAACTGATAGAAAATTCAATGTAGCTTATTTTACCAACAGGGATATAGAAAAGAATGCTTTGGCAATTTCATCTAATCAATCTGCTTCAATTAAATCTTATGAGGATGTTGAAAAAAGACATATGCTATCTTTAAAAAATGATAATTTAACTGAGTGTCCTGATTATTGGGGAGGCTATAAATTTGTTCCTTATTATTTTGAGTTCTGGGAAGGACATCAGTCCAGGCTTAACAAAAGAGAAGTATATGAACTTCAAAACAACCAATGGATTCAATGCTATTTGCAACCATAAAACATTTGCGAAATTTGCTATTTAGTATAAACTTCATTTCAAATTATGAAGTATATTTTTTTTCCTCAAGAAAAAAGCATTTGTTAAATCATCAGTTAATGTTTTCCTTTCCTCCTAACACATCTCATAGGCGTTCCTCATAGCAACATCAAAAAAACAAACTAACCCAATTAACCATAAGATCAAGGCCAGCGAAGTCATGCTTGTAAATAATTTAGGAGAAAAAAAAGGTATTGTCTCTATAACAGAAGCACTTGATGCTGCAAAAAATGCATCTTTGGATTTGGTTCAGGTATCACCATCCAATGCAAGTCCTGTTGTTTGTAAGCTTTTAGACTATGGCAAACATCTTTTTGATAAGAAAAAAAGCATTTCGGCTTCAAAAGGAAAAGTTAAAAGAAATACCACAAAAGAGATTAAATTCAGGCCATCAACCGATGTAGGTGACTATAATATTAAATTAAAAAAGATCAAAAGCTTTATTCTTAGTGGAGATAAGACTAAAATAAGCGTCCGATTTAGAGGAAGAGAGATTTTAAATAGTGACATTGGATTGAGTTTGCTGAATAAATTGAAGGTTGATCTTAATGACATAGCTCAAGTAGATCAGGAGCCATCACTTGAGGGAAGGCAGTTACAAATGATTTTATCGCCTCTTAAAAAGAATTAGATATTATAAGAATAAATATGGGATACAAATTAAAAACACATTCTGGAGCGGCAAAACGATTCAAGAAAACAGGATCTGCTGTTAAGAGCAAAAGCGCAAATAGGAATCATATTTTAACTAAACAGTCTACTAAAAGAAAAAGACATAATAGAGGCTTGAATAAGTTAAAAGGAACGGTTCTTAAAATGGCTTCGAGATTAATAAACAGGTAAAAATATGCCAAGAGTAACAAAATCAGTAACAGCCAAAGCTAGACATAAGAAAGTTCTTAATGCTACCAAAGGACATTACGGGGCTAGAAGCAGGCTCTATAAAACTGCGAAACAATCAAATATTAAATCTCTTCAGTATGCATTTAGAGATAGAAAAAATAAAAAAAGAGCATTTAGGGCCCTTTGGATATCTAGAATAAATGCTGGAGCCAGAGAGCTGGGTGTTTCATATTCAGTTTTAATCAACTCATTGTCTAATAAAGATATTACATTAGATAGAAAGATACTATCTGATATTGCTATTGACGATAGCTCAACTTTCGAGAAGATTGTAAAAACAGCTACTAGTTAGAAATGCATTCTACAAATGTCATCTAAAAAAGACATTTTACCCCCAGATATAATTAAGGATAAGGGTTCAATTCACCCTATTAATCATATGAAGGACTCAATTATGAGTTTGCTTGTATCATTTGGTTTTGAAATTGTTGTTGGTCCTGAGATTGAGACTGAAGAGTTTAACTTTGATATGCTCAATATCAAAAAGTCACATCCTGCGAGACAGATGCATGATACGTTTTATGTGAATAACAAATCAAATCTCTTAAGAACTCATACTTCTCCAGTCCAAATCAGAGGTATGTTAGAAAAAAAACCACCATTAGCTTTTATCTCTGGAGGTAAGGTTTATAGAAAAGATGATGATGCTACTCATCTTCCGATGTTCCACCAGGTGGAAGGTATATTGGTAGACGAAAATATTAGCTTTGCCCAACTAAAAGATCTCATTTACAAAATTATTTATTCATTATTTGGTAAAGATGTGGAATTGAGATTCAGACCTTCATATTTTCCCTTCACGGAACCATCAGCTGAGGTTGATATATTATCAAAAGAAGATAAGTGGTTAGAAATCCTTGGATGTGGTTTAGTAAATCCAATTGTATTAGAAAACTGTAATATAGACTCTAATAAGTATAGTGGGTTAGCTTTTGGTCTTGGCGTTGAAAGAATAGCTATGCTAAAACACGGAGTAAAGGATATAAGAGAGTTTTACAAGTCTAACTTAGATTTTTTGAGTCAATTTAAATGAAGTTTAGTTATAAGCACTTAGTAAAATATATAAAAGAGAGCCCCAGTATAGATGTGCTTTCTGATAGCCTATTTCAACTTGGACATGAGCATGAGATTGAGGGTGATATTATCGATATGGAGTTTACACCTAATAGAGGAGACTGCCTTTCAATAAAAGGTCTTCTAAGAGATTTATCAGTTTTTTATGAAGTCAATTTCAATCAAGAAACATACACTGAAAAACTTGATAAGTTACAAATAGATTTTGAAAATCTATCACAAGATATTTGCCCTAGAGTTTCTTTTCTTAAAATAGAAATTGATCAAATTCCTGATATATATAATAAATATTTAAATGACTATTTCTTAGATTTAAACTTAAATAAAAACAATTTTTTTACAGATATTTCTAATTATCTTTCTTATGAGACAGGTCAGCCTACTCATGCATACGATGCAAATAAAATTAATGGTAGGATGGTTTTTCAAGAATTAAATATAAATCAAGAATTTGCGACATTGCTTGATAAAAAAATAAATTTAACAGATAAAAATGCAGTTTTCCTTCTTGATGATGAAATTATAAATCTCGCTGGAGTTGTTGGCGGAAAAAACACTTCATGTTCACCTGAAACAAAGATAGCTTTAGTTGAATGTGCTTTTTTTAAGCCTGAAGCAATTTTAGGGCAGTCTGTAAAGTATGACATTCAGTCAGAAGCCTCTCATAAGTTTGAAAGATATGTTGATCCAGAATGTCACGAGTCGGTTATAAGGAGGTTTATTAATATAGTTAGCGAACATGCAAAAATAAAAGATATGTCAGTAATTTCTTTTAACTTTAAAAACAATATAGCTCACAAAATTCCAATTAATGTTAATAAAATTAATCAGATTATTGGGGTTAGTTTAAATAAGGATCAATATCTAAACTATCTTACAAAATTAGGTTTCACCGTGAATGATAATTTAATAATAGTTCCTTCTTATAGAAGTGACATTAAAACTCAAAATGATTTAGCAGAGGAAATTGCAAGATCGATAGGCTATGACAATATTCCAAAAAGTGAATTAATTGTCTCCAAAGATAAAGTATCAATAAATAATGACATTGAAAATAAGTTAAGATATTTTTTATTAGATCAAGGTTTTTACGAGGTTATTAACTCACCCTTTGTAGGCAGTAGCTCAGATCACTCTGTCAAGGTTGATAATCCTTTAGACTCAAATAAAGAATATCTAAGAACTAATATAACTAATTCTTTATTAGATAATCTAATCTTTAATGAAAGAAGACAAAAAGACTCTATTAAGTTGTTTGAGATATCAGATATATATACTTTACAGAATAATAATACCAATAAAACAAGAAAGCTTGCTATTGTTGCAAGTGGCAAAGTTGGTAATAATTATGAAGATTTCTCAAAAAAAATTAATAAAAAGTACTTAACTAATTTATTTAAAGAAGCTTTCCCAAATGAAAACTTTAATTTTGAACTACTAAGCAGAGATACTCTCAACACTAAGATAAAAAATGAGATTATTGGATGTGAGGTTGAGATTAATAATCTTTCTTCTAATGTTTTGAGCTACAAAGAAACAGCTAAATCTCCTGATCATTTTGTTCAATACTTGCCTATTTCTGACTTACCATTTTCTAAAAGAGATCTATCATTTTCAATTAAAGACTTTACAAAATGTAAACCTCTTGAAAAATATCTATTGGAGTTTGAAGATGAATTTTTAAAGGAAGTTTTTGTATTTGACTATTTCTACAACAAAAAAAATGAAGAAATTAAAATTGGTTTTAGGCTAATCTTTCAATCACCTAGTTCAACAATTACAGAAGCTCAAGTCAACAATATAATAGATGTTATAATTAGCCATACAAAAAAAATTAAAGGTATTACTTTGCCTGGGTTAAACTAAATACTTCTTTATTTTTTATAACAGGATATAAAATAATAAATTATGAAAACGAAAACATTAGTATTAATTTCATTGATTGTAGCTTCTGCTCATGCTCAAGAATTAGATGAAGATTTCTTAAATAGCTTGCCAGACGATGTCAGAAAAGACCTACAAGATAAAAATTCTTTGCAAGATAGAAACTCTCAAGAGACTTATCGACCTTATTTGTACTCCTCAAAACTCAGTCAAACTGAAGAGCTTCTTGATTTAAAAGATCGACTTGAACTAGATTTATTAGAACTGGAAAGAAGGCTGAATTCTGGTAAGGATTTAGATGTTAATAAGGAATTAACTCTTTTTGGTTCAGATTTTTTTAATACTTTCCAAACTTCATTCATGCCAATTAACGAACCAAACCCTGATTCTAGTTATATATTAGATGTTGGGGACGTTTTACAAATTCAAGTAGTTGGTCAGGATGATTATACTGAAGATTTTCCTATTAATCGTGATGGTTCTATCGCTCTTTCAGATATAGGTAAAATAATTGTTGCTGGACTTTCCCTAAATGGAGCCTCGCAATTAATAAAATCTAAAGTTAACACAGCATTATTTGGAACTGAGGCGTTTGTTAATCTTGCTGAAATAAGAGATGTAAATATTTTAGTTTCAGGTAATGCTAAAAATGTTGGGATATACACACTAACAGGTAATTCTAATATTTTGCATGCAATATCTGCCGCTGGGGGTATAAACGAGTTTGGATCTTTACGAGAAATAAATCTTATTAGAGATAATGTTATTATCGAGTCATTGGATGTTTATGATTTATTGATTGAAGGTAAGAATAATTTAAAAAAACGCCTAAGGTCTGGTGATATTATTTTTGTTGAGTCAAGAAAAAATATAATTACTATAGATGGTGCTGTATTTAGGCCAGCAAAGTACGAGGTTTTGGATAATCAAAATCTCTTCAGCATTATTAAATATGCTAATGGCATAAAAAGAACTGCGGATAGGGAAAATATCTCTCTTGAAAGAATTCTTGATGGAGCTTTGAAAACAATTCCAGTACGAAACGAAATTCAGTTTGAAACAATTAATGCTGAAGATGGGGATTTAATTTATGTCAGGGAATATCCATTTAGACAGGCAAAAATTTCTGGTGCAGTTCTTAAGCCAGGTTCATATACTATGGCTGCTGGTGAAACTATAAATGATTTAGTTGAAAAAGCTGGAGGCTACACATCTAATGCATATCAGTTCGGAGCGGTCTATCTTAATGAGGATGCAAAATCAATAAATAAAAAATCTAATGAAATTTTATATCAAGAATTCTTAGATAACATTATTGCTCTGAGTCAGCAAAATATAGGTGGCAGCTTTGATCTAGCACCAATTGTAAAATTGACTGAAGATATAAAAAACAATGAACCGAATGGAAGGGTTGTTATAGATTTACTTAATGATAGATCAATTGATCTATATAGCATAAAAGAAGGTGACGAGCTTTTTGTTCCAGAAAAAAATAATGTGGTTTATGTATATGGCGAGACATCTACCGAGGGAGCTGTGATGTATTCCGAGAATGAAGGGGTAGATTATTTTGTTGATAAATCAGGAGGCTTTAAAAAGTTTGCTGACGGTGAATCAATTTATATACTTCATCCAAACGGCGAATCTCAGTTATACAGAACAAGAAGAAATATTTTTGAAAATTCTCCAAGAAGTAGCATTAAAATTTATCCCGGCTCAATTATATTTGTTCCTAGAGCTCTGGATAACTCAACCCCAAGAAGATTAGCAACACAGGCATATGTATCAATTCTTGGTAATTTGGGAATTGCTTTAGCATCTTTATCAGCTATAAACGATAATTAGATAAAGATGAATGAAAATAAGCCAAAATAAAATAATTAAAAAGCTTTTATTATTATCATCAATTTTTTTTATAGATTCATTATTTGCAGATAGCTTCAAATACAATTTGTATAACAATCATGGTGTGGTCGGATTAATAAATACTCCAACGGCAAGGTTTTACAATGAAGAAGTTCATGGTGTTACATTGTATGACGGGACACCTGATCAAAAAATTACTCTTTCATCTAATCCGTATGATTGGCTAGAGGCTTCTTTTTTCTATACAAATATTCAAGGTGTGCCATACCCAGGTTTTGAATATCAAGATTACAAAGATAAGGGCTTTAATATTAAATTAAGATTAAAAGAAGAAGGTAAATTACCTGCAATAGCCGTTGGCGCATATGATTTTGCAGGAACAGGTTATTACAGTTCTGAATACATAGTTAGCAGCTATGGTATTGATAATTTTGACTTTCATTTTGGAATCGGGTGGGGCCAACTAAGCGGATCAAGTAAACAAATAAATAACCCTCTTGGTTATGTTAAAGATAGCTTCAAGTTCAGACCGCTTAGAGCAGATGGATCTCAAGGCGGTAGCTTCAATACTGGAGCATATTTTTCAGGTGAAAAGGCATCACCATTTTACGGTATTTCATATAGCCTTAATAAAAAACTTATCCTCAAAGTTGAGAATGATACTATGCTTGTAAATGGCCCATTTATGCCATATGAACAAAGAGAAAGCGACCTCTCTATTGGACTAGATTATTCAATAAGCGATAATTTCTCTGTAGGAGCATCATACGAAAGAGGTAATTATTTATCTTTAAAATTTACATATAAAAATGATCCAAAAAGATCTATTAAAAAATATGAATATAGAGAGTCAGATTTTAATAGTAATGATGACAGATATTCAAAACTAATAAAAAATCTTGAGGAAAATGGGATAGGTGTAAATAAAATTTCTGAGACTTCTAGATCTATTGGCTTAAATTTAACTCAATTTATTCATCCAGATTTAAAAATTGTTGAGCAAATAATTGCACAGGCATCAATAGATGCTGGCATTAATAAAAATATAAAGAAAGATATAAATATAGCAAATTTAGAAGCCTTAAAAGAAATTGATAATGATTTTGAAGAAAATGCAAAAATAATTTATGAAAGAAAACCTTCAAGAAAGGTTAACACTTCGACACGTGTAAAATTTAGGCCATTCATTGCTTCTCGTGAAGAATTTTTTAAAGGAGCAGTGCTTGCAGAAAATGATACTGAGTTCATTCTAAGAGAGAATCTATTCTTCAACACTAATTTAAAATATAGTTTAGCAAATAATTTTGAAGATTTAAGATTTCCTCCTTTGGATACTTTTCCTGCCCAAGTAAGGTCTGATGTTAAACAGTATCTAAAAAATATGGACAAAGGAGTATTAATTGGAAGAGCTCAGTTAGACTATCATTTAACCCCAAAAACCAATCATCATTTAATGTTTACAGGTGGCATATTAGAGGATATGTTTTCTGGGATAGGAATGGAATACTTATATTTTAAACAAGATAGCAATTTTTCATTTGGTATCGAAGCTTTTAAAGTTCGTAAAAGAGATTATTATTGGGGGTTTGGACACCTAGACTATGAAAATTTTACTACTACTGCAACCCTTTATTACAGAAACTATGGATTAATTCCCTTTGATATGCAAATTTCTGCAGGAGAATACTTAGCAGGAGACATAGGATCTACCATAGAGCTTTCTAGAACATTCTCAAGCGGTGTTAACTTTGGAATATTCGCTACTTTTACAGATGTTTCCTATCAAGAATTTGGAGAGGGCAGTTTTGACAAAGGAATTTTTTTTAAAATACCAATATATGGGAATTTAATTGACTACTCATGGAGGCCCTTGACTAAGGATCCTGGAGCAAGATTGATTAGAAGGAATACACTTCATGATCTTTTGGTTAGATTTAGGCCTCTAAATTAAAACATTTAAATAAGTAAAATAAATTTTTTGGATAAAATCCCTAAAATATGCGTTAAAAAAAAATACATATATGCTAACAAAACTAAAAAAAATCAAGTATGATATCCAACCCAAGGGGACATTTTGCATCATTTACAATATTAATGAATGCAATAATAATGACAAGAACTTTATTTTTTTATACAATTAAGTTCTTAGAATAGCAATTACAGAGGATATAGCTATGAAACAGTTTTACATATTAGGGTTGGCTTTAATTTTTTCGGCATCATCAATTGCAGAGTTAAGTTCTGAAACCTATGAACAAATCCAATCTAGAGTTAATGAAATGGATGTCAATCAACTCCAAGATAGAAGATCTTTTCTCTTAGAAGAAAAATCAATGCTCGAGGACCAACCTGTATTAGAGGATACAGCAGCATCTTCTTCAGTTAGAAACAGAATCGCAGCAATCAACGCTGAACTTTCAGTAATACAAAGAGCATTAGTAGCTGTGTTAGGTTTAGGTGCAATATCTGCTATTACAGATGAAGGATATGATCGAAGTATTCCACCAGTTATTTCAATTAATGGAGCTAATCCTGTAACAGTAGAATTAGGTTCAACTTATTCTGATGCAGGCGCAACTGCTGTATCAGTTCCTCGTGGAGTTAGTATTACAGTATCATCCTCAAGCAATGTTGATACTTCTGTTGTTGGATCATACACAGTTACATATACAGCAACTGATCCAAATGGTAATACCACTACAGCAACAAGAACAGTTAATGTTGAAGATACTACATCACCAGTAGTAACCGTCACAGGTGATAATCCAGCAACATCTGAGCTTGGAGCAATATATACAGACGCAGGTGCAACAGCAACAGATGCTTCTGGAAATGTTGAAGTTGTTACGACTGGTACAGTTGATATAAATACCGTTGGTGAATATACATTAACATATACAGCAACAGATGGTTCTGGTAATGCTGGCACTGCATCAAGAGTTGTGAACATTGTCGATACGACAGACCCAGTGTTTACATCATCATCAACGTTCACTGTTGATGAAGGTCAAACTAATGTTGGCACAGTAACAGCAACTGATTTAGATACAACTACATTCACCATTGGAGCAACCACTGGACCAGCAATTCGTGGAAATGCAACTAGCTCCTCGCTACAAATAACTAGCGCAGGTGTATTATCATTTGATGTAGCTCCAGATTACGATCTTCAGGAACCTGATACACGTTTATTTGATGAGTTTGGAAACCAGATCACAGAAACATTATCCGGATATCAATCAGGTGCAACTATGGACTTTACTGCAACAGTTACTGCTTCAGATGCTTCTGGAAATACTACAACACAAGACATCACTGTTAAAGTAAGGGATGTTGGAGGTATTGACGATGATCCGGGTACAGGAACAGGAACAGCTACAGGAACTGCAACAACAACTTTGGGTCAGTCTGAGACTGATACAGGTACAGGAACAGGAACAGGAACGGGTACAGGTACAGGTACAGGTACAGGAACTGGAACTGATACAGGAACAGGAACAGGTACGGGTACGGGGACAGATACAAGTACAGGAACAGGTACAGGAACTGGTACATAAGTATATAAAGTAATATATGAGCCTTGGTAAAAAAGATATTATTAAAAATATCACCGCCAAGGCTGATATAACAAGTCAACAAAGCACACAAATTTTCAATAAATTCTTAGAAATTATATTATTAAAAAGTAAAGACAATATTATAAAGCTATCAAATTTTGGAGTCTTTTACCTTCACTCATCTCCTAAAAGGTTAGGCCGCAATCCCAAAACTAAAGAAGAATTTCTAATATCCGAAAGGAATAAATTTTCTTTTAAAGCGTCTAATAAAATTAAATCGAATATTAACTAGCGATTACTGGTCGGGATGGCCGGATTTGAACCGACGACCACTACACCCCCAGTGTAGTGCGCTACCAGGCTGCG
>MDTC01055264.1_pt1 | contig 11857 bp, 9 predicted proteins | sample 811181 | NCBI WGS metagenome assembly MDTC01 (sample SAMN05326644, study PRJNA326480) | marine metagenome | isolation source: seawater | place: Pacific Ocean: North | collected 2011
AATGGTGGACCGTGTATTGGTCCTTGATTATCGGTATTGCCCTTGCCTTTATTCCGGCCCGAGCCAGGCTGTCCGGCAGGTGGAGCATCCGGGTTTTCGACGACATCCCATGGTCTGCGGTGATCAGAAACTGGGCATCTGGGAAATCGTCTACCAACATCCCGATGCCCTCGTCTAATAGGGCGATGTGACGGGCCGATTCCGGTTCGTCCGGTGCGTAGGAATGCATGGCATAGTCGGTGGTTGTCAGGTAAACCAGGTCGAAATCTTGCTGTGACAGAATGAACCGACCAGCGTCCAACACCCACCGGTTCACCTCCAGAGAATAGATCTTCGGCGGTGTGCCAACCCCGTCCACCACCCAGCCGGGCGGCTGCTCTGAAGAGACGCTCACGGTCGTTCCGGTACTCAGGAGACGGCGCAGTTTGTCCTTGGCGGTTACCAGTAGTGAGCGCATACCCAGGCCATCGGCCCGCTGGAACATGGTTTCCGACTTGATGTATTCCGCCGATTCCATGTAGTGCTCGCTGTCTCGGTCCCGGTCCAGCCAGTAATTGGAGGTGATACCGTGGTTCTCGGGGTAACTACCGGTGACCAAAGATACGTTGTTCACGTTTGTGACCGACGGCATCAGGCCCCGCACATTAGACCGGGATCCTACTTTGGCAAGTTCCTCCAACCTGGGCGCAGGGCATATGCTCAGGTACTCAGGGTCGAGACCATCGACCATAATCACTATGGTGGTGCTCATAGGCGTGACACTTGATCTCCTATTGAGTCGGTTGTGGTGAGAATTCTACTACTAACCACTCTCAAGAGCTTGGATCTATCGAATCGGGCTTTGATTCGACAAGTCTCGGCGGTGTAGCAAACAAGACTAGCACACCAGCCGACGACGCTACGCCAGCGAATACTAGTAAAGGCATTAGATACGAGCCAGTGGCATCGAACATGAACCCAGCTAACACTGGTCCGACGGCCTGTCCTCCGATTTGCGCCGACATCGCGAAGCCTCGTATCTTCCCTAAATGATTCCGGCCGTAGTAGTCTGCCCAAGTCAGCCTCGTCACAAAATGCAGGCCACCTACTCCCAGCCCAACAGTTGCGGATGCTATCAAACTGGTGGCCACAGATGCGCTTGCGGAGGTGCCGATCGCCGCCGCGGCCACAACGAATGCCGCCGTAGATAGTAGGAATCTAACGGGGATGCGTCTTGCCAAGGCGGACCATATGAGGACGCTGATTATCTGTGAGAAAGCGAATGTGCTTGCGGTTAATGCCGCCGAAGTGCCTGGCAGACCTTGGTTGATGTAATGGGCTACCTGGTGCAGACTGACTCCGGCCTGAACCATGTAGCCCGCCGCGGAGAAGGCTGCGAGAAGCCAAAAAGCCCTGGTGCGAAACGCTTGGTTGACTGTGAAGTTCGTTTCGGCAATCTCAAGCTGTGTAGGCGTCTCGCCAACCGGTTCACTACTTGTGCCTTCGGTTGTTTCATCGGGCAATGGGTCCGGTTCTAACCCCATATCCTCTGGACGTCTTGACATGAGTAGGAACGGAGGGATCACTCCTAGGGCAAATGTGAAAAGGCCGAGGACAAGCCAAGCAGTCCGCCAGTCCCACCCTGTGATGATGAACTGGGCTGCCAGAGGCATGATAGTGAGTCCTGCCCCCTTGGCGAAGCTATCGGCGGCAAGCCCCAAGGGGCGTCGCCGAATAAACCAATTGCTGATCGCGGTGGGGATTCCTAGCTCTAGAGGACCCGAGAAAATCATTCGCCCAGGAACATACATGGAAAAAAACGCCACTGGGTTGCCTACTAATGACAAACCAACGGCCAAGATTCCCGTTAGTAATGAGGATATAGACAGTAGGAGCCCAGAGCCATGCTGGTCGATCCATTTTCCTACCAGGGGCGCAATGAACACAGCACATAGGCCTCCGAGGCTGACCGCACCAGAAAATAGCCCACGGGACCATCCCAGGTCCTGGGTCATCGGCACCACAAATACGGATAACGTAGCCACCGCCATAATCGTTCGCGAAGAGAGACTGACCGCAACCGTGCTAGCGACAATGACCCACCCATAGTAAAAGGGTAATGAATTCGCCAGATTGTTACGCCATTGGATCGCGTTCAACTAGAGATCAACTCCATGATCGCCCCCCGAATAATTGCGCATCAAAACGAAGCCCTCATTGATGAAGCCGGGGAGTATGGCAACACAATACTTCATCTGGATGCGAAACTCTAACAAGAGCATCATCTGCATATCGACGATCCCAGGCAATCTGGAAGGCTCGTCACAGGCCGACGCCAGATTGGGCTGGGTGATCTCATGCTGGCCGGTCTGGAAGTAGACGAGTTCGTGAAGATAGTTACAGCATTCATCGCCAAACAGCTTGATTAAAGACCCCGAAGTACTTATCACTGATAAGCACAGAGCGTCCTAACCTTTGAGGTGCTGTGAGTTAGATGTTAGGTGGCCGAGGACAAGAAAAGCCCACTCAAACGAGTGGGCTTTTTCATCTTTGGCGCAGGGCAAAAAAAAGAGCGCCCTCAGAAACTTTTCTGAAAGCGCTCCGCTATCCTAGCATGCCGGAAACTGTTATGTCAAGGGTTTGTGCCTAGGTTGAGAAAATACCCTTAAGCAGATGGATATCTCAACGTTTAGGGATTCTATGGTCCGGGCATTTATGAACGACGGCAGATTCAACCACTAAGTTACGCCACCGGAAATCCTCATCCAAGATTTCCTTGACGAAAGTCCCCTGGTTTTGCTGATTGCCAACACATTAGATTGGATTATACTAACAACGGGCCCATTTCCCTTACCAAAGCTCCCGACCTTGCATGGCGGGTCTTAGAACTGGACCACTACAGAGTATCTTACCAAAAAGAGGTAATGACCCGGGCATCAATGCCTCATTTTCTTCTCCAATGTCTAACGCCATTCATAAAGGTTTAGAAATCACCGAAGTCGTGAAAGATTTCGACGGTCTACGAGCCGTAAATGGTGCATCTTTCAAGGTTAACACCGGCACGATTACTGGACTCATTGGCCCAAATGGAGCAGGTAAAACTACGTTGTTCAACCTGATAACCGGGTTCGTTCCGTGTACCTCCGGAACGATTCTATTCAACGGGGAACGAATAGACCGCCTTCCTCCTCATCTGATTGCCGGAAAAGGAATCTCGCGGACGTTTCAGATACCACGCGAACTGCCCAAAATGACGGTATTGGAAAATCTGATGGTGGTTCCAAGTGGTCAGATAGGTGAGAACCTGCTGAAAGCCTGGTTTCTTCCATGGGCTGTATCTCATCAAGAAAAAGCCCTGCAGGGAAAGGCGCTCGAAATTCTCAAATACACCAATCTATTTGACCTTCGTGACGAGTACGCGGGTAATTTATCTACCGGTCAAAAAAAATTATTGGAGTTCTCTAGGGCTTTAATGTCAGAACCTCAGTTAGTCCTTTTGGACGAGCCAGCAGCAGGAGTAAATCCATCGTTAATGAACGAATTAGCCGATCACATTGTTCGTGCCGTCGATGACTTAGGTGTTACGTTTCTCGTGATTGAACACGACATGAACCTCGTGATGCGTCTTTGTGACCCGATCATCGTTATGAACGACGGAGCTACCATCGCTGAAGGGCCACCAGAGATGATACAGCAAGATCCCAAAGTCTTGGAAGCGTATCTAGGGTACGGGCACAATGAGCGTACTTGAAATACATGATTTAACAGCAGGTTACGGGGATGCTGCGATATTACGCGGCGTTTCGGTGACTGTGAATAATGGTGAATTAGTCACCGTAATCGGCCCAAACGGGTCGGGTAAATCCACGCTCATGAAAACTATCTTAGGACTTTTGACTCCAACTGAAGGTCAAATATTGTTCGAGAGTGAAAGCATAGTAGGGGATTCTCCGGAAACTATCGTACGCAAAGGAATCTCATACGTACCGCAATCCAGCAACGTGTTTCCCTCTTTGTCTATCACGGAAAACCTCGAGATGGGCGCATTCTTACGACAAGGTGATTGCCGCCCACGTATATCAGAGATATTAGACCTATTTCCTGATTTGCGCGGAAAGGAAAAAGAAGCAGCGGGACGCCTCTCTGGCGGTCAGCGTCAGATGCTTGCATTGGCTAGGGCCTTGATGCTAGATCCGAATTTACTATTGTTAGACGAACCAACTGCTGGGCTGGCCCCCATGATGATCGCTTCTGTGTTCGAAAGGATCAAGGAAATCAATAACGCTGGAATAGCCATCATGCTTGTAGAACAAAATGCGAAGGATGCGTTGACTATATCGGACCGCGCCTATGTTTTGGCAGCAGGGCAAAATCAACTCGAAGGTAAAGGTGAGGAATTACTACACGATCCCGAAGTAGCTCGTTTGTATCTGGGAGGCTGAATAATTGTCTCGAAATACGCCAACACCAAATAGGGGCATTTAAGTGATTAATAGACTCTCGGTTCTTCTGGCTGTATTGGCATTAGCAGTCCTGTCAATGACGTCGGTAATCAAGTTAGAGCTAGTGGTGAACGGCCTGGTAATGGGGAGCATAATCGCATTAGGGGCGATGGGGCTCACGTTACTGTATGGGAACCTCAAATTCGCGCATATTGCACATGGTGACTTCATGACCATCGCTGCATATCTAGTGCTGTTCGTCATCTCCGTCCCGTTATCGAACCTTGGTCTGACGGCAATAGGGTTAGGCCCATTCACTTTTGGTTACCCTCTGTTGATAGCTCTGCCGTTTGCGGTTTTGATCGCTGCCTTTGCCGCTGTACTACTCGACATAGGTGTATATCGTCGTCTGAGAAACCGAGGTTCAGGCACCGTTGTAATGGCTATGGCTTCCCTCGGCGTTGCGATCGCTCTCCGAGGCGTGGTGCAAATCACCTGGGGGGGTGATATCCAACAGTATCCTAGATTATCTAAGCTCTTTTTCAAGCTACCTATGGATGTACGAATTCCACCAGACGCATTATTTATCGCAGGTGTCGCGCTAGTGGTAACTATTTCGCTCCATCTACTCCTGACAAGGACCAAGATTGGTAAAGCAATGCGGGCCACTGCTGATAACGCCGACCTCGCAAGGGTTACAGGAATCAACACGGAAATGGTGATTCTATGGACATGGGTGATAGGTGCCGGGTTAGCAGCGATCGCTGGAGTTTTGCTGGCAGTTTTTCAGGCTCAACTCCTGCCTATAATGGGGTGGAAATTCCTTATACCTTTATTCTCTGCGGTCATACTCGGGGGGATCGGGAACCCATACGGCGCTTTTTTGGGCGCCATGATAGTGGGAGTAAGCGCCGAGGTTTCTACCCAATGGATAAACCCTTCATATAAACCTGTTATAGCTTTCGCAATCCTGATCGCGGTACTCCTAATACGCCCTAGAGGCATATTCGGGGCCCAAGATTGATAGATTTATTAGGGATCGTTGACTACGGTGTCGGGTGGGCGGTTGTGGCCGGTATCTACGCCGTTCTCACTCTGGGACTCAATGTCCACTGGGGATTCACCGGTTTATTCAATATAGGGATAGCCGGGTTTTTTGCTATTGGGGCTTACACTTCCGCACTTCTGACGACTTCCTCTCCAAATCCGGTGCTTTTCGAAGACTTTGTATTCGGGGGGGATCTTCCATCTCGCCTAGGAGTTCTTAACCTAGGGATCGACCTCTGGTTTTTATTGGCCTTATTGGCAGCTGCCACGACCTGCGGAATCATCGCTTTGGCGATAGGTTTTCTCACGATAAGACTTAAAGAAGATTATCTGGCGATAACAACACTGGGAATTGCTGAAACTATCAGACTAGTTTTCTTGAATGAGGGTTGGCTAGCCAATGGATCTAGAGGGCTCTATAACATCCCGAAATATCTTGGCGGTCTAGTACAACCCGCAAATTACAACTATCTATATCTGATAATCGTGCTCCTTGTCTTGGGATGTCTCTATATTGCAGTGACTCGAGCGATAAATTCACCGTGGGGAAGAGTCCTCAAGGCTATCAGAGAGGACGAGATGACCGCCCAAGCCAGCGGGAAGAACGTTGTCCTCTTCAAGCTTCAAGCTTTTGTAGTCGGGGCCTCCATAATGGGAATAGGGGGTGCGTTGTACGCCCACAACATCAGGTTTGTTTCCCCGATCACGTTTGATCCACTGATGGCGACATTTGTGATATGGGCTATGTTGATGGTCGGAGGTAGCGGCAACAACAAAGGCGCAATACTGGGGTCATTTATCGTATGGGGTATCTGGGCCGGGACCCAATTTCTTCCAGGGTTCCTCTCCGATCCAAATACCCGATTATTGATGATTGGCGTCCTGATCGTTGGAGTCATGTCGTTCAAACCAGGGGGAATCTTGGGAGAAGAGCGGAGATCCTCCAGCCGAGTCACATAGCCACAAAAAGCGCCTCCGTTGAGCTAACTGCTCAACGGAGGCGCAGAATCTAAACGTGGACCACCAATAGAAAAGTTAGATCTTAGGGTAGTTCAAATCGTCCAGTGGACGAAATTGCCCCTCCTTTGATCTCCCAGATCTCTATCGTAGAAGCAACGTCACCGTTTTCATCGAATTCGTGCGAACCAGCGGCCCCTTCGTAATTGATGTCTTTACCATCACCTATCAGCTCAATGGCTTGTTTGATGCCGTCCACTCCCGGTCCTATCACCGTTCCCGGAGCACTTGACACATCACGAAGAGCGTCTCTGATCTTTTTACTGTCGGTGGTGCTCCCAGCTTTTTCGGCCGCAAGAGCTATCAAAACCACGGCGTCGTATGTCTCCGCCGTATAGGGGTTTTCAGCAGCTTCTGAGAAGGCATTCTCGTAGTCTGCGTTAAACGTATCTCTCGCGTTATTCGCCGCTGAGCCTGGAGCTGTGCCATACATGCCTTCGAAAGGTCCCCAACCTACTGCATCGAAAAGGTCAGCAGACTTGGTACCATCAACGAATAGGAAGTTATCGATATAATCGCCTTCCAAAGCTTCTCTCAGATAGACCTGGGCTTGGCCGGGGTAACCAATCGCTATCAGTACATCGGGGTCGTCGCCGGTTGCTTTAGCTAGCTCCGATGCGAAAGACGGCTGCTCATCCTCATGCGCTACCTGAGCAGTGACGGTACCACCGTCTGCTTCGAATGTAGTCTTAAATTGCCCGGCTAGACCTTCCCCGTACGGATTATTGAGATACAAAGACGCGGCCGTCGTGTAGCCAAGCTCTTTCGCAAGTCGAGCTAGAACGACCCCTTGGGCAGCATCTGAGACAGTCGTCCTGAATAAGAAATCGTTATCATTGAGGGCTGTCAGGCCTGGAGATGTGGATGCGGCAGAGATCTGCAATACTTCGTTAGGCGAAGTAACGGCGCTCGATACCGCCATAGATACTCCGCTGGACAATGCCCCAACGATGGCGGCTACGTTATCTACCTCAACCAATTTCCGGGCGGCTTCAACACCTACATCTGGGTTAACTTGCGTATCTTCATGCGTGAGAACTATTGTGGGTCCTCCAGCCGCCATGACTTGATCCGCAGCTAATTTAGCGGAATTACCATGAGACTCGCCAAAGAATGAGAGGCTGCCAGAGTATGCGTTGATCTGGCCAATCTTGAGTTCTGACTCTTGCCCTTGGCATGCCACTAATCCGACGAGGATCAGAGCAAGAATCAACCCCAACATCGATTTACTAGTGCGGAACATCTTTTAGTACTCTCCTTGAATTATTTTTCCTGAAACGATACATCAAAACAATCGTTGATGAACGTAACCCGGTATTTTCAGTCAAACCAACCAATTGGTTCAATATAGTCGAAAGTAGATAATAAAGTCTATATATCTATGCTACCGATGCCCGTAAACCACGTAATCATGTTTGATCTAGGTCATACCCAGACATCCATAATCGTGTGTACTGATATCTGTACACGCTGAGCCTAAGCGAATCTACGAGAATTAAATACAGCCAGACGACTTCTTAACGAGTGTAATTTGGTGGATATCCTTTCATGGTCCCAAATAGTACTGGTCTGCTTTATAGGAGCCGCTTCGCCGGGTCCTAGTTTAGCTCTCGTCTCCGGTAATACGTTGTCAGGAGGCCGCGCATATGGGATTGCGACCTCATTAGGTCATGCAATAGGAATCGGCTTATGGGCGCTCTTAACAGCGATAGGGCTCGCAAAGGTTGTTGTTTCGACGCCCGCCATATTGATCGTAGCTCAACTGTTCGGTGCATGCCTCGTATCGTATATTGGTTTTCGAATCATCTCCGGGAAACCTGGCCCAAGCGGCAGTAATACCTCTCCGCTTAAAGCCTCCTCGAAGACCTTGATGCAAGGCGCTGTAGAAGGTTTCTTGATTTCTATTCTCAATCCCAAGATCGCGCTATTCTTCTTGGCGATATTCAGCCATTTCGTGGAAAAAAATATGGGTTGGGCATCTACAGGGCTATTAAGCATCACTGCCGCATCGATTGATGCTGGATGGTATGTTGCAGTTACGTTGGCCCTTACAAAAGCTGGCATGGTATCGCTTGTACAAACTCACAGTTCAGCTATAACCAAGGCAAGTGGAACCCTTTTGATTTTGATCGGTCTATATCTATTCTGCAGCATCATTTTGAGCACATTCTAAACGGTGTCAAAGACCATAGGAAGTTAGTGGTACGTCTTTGGACTTAGTGCCATATAGTTTCCGAACCAGACGGAACTCACCTTCTACCACATACGACTTATCGGCCATACTATGGAACCGGAGAACCTCTCCCCTTCTTACCATTGATATAATCGAGACTGATCTCCGCCTACTATGGTACTCAGAGTGACCCGTATAACCATTTGATCTCGCGCATGAATGCTAGAGAAGTAGGCCGGATCACGGTTCCGATCACAGGAGTAAGCGCCAAGATCGTTCGGTTATTTTTAATCCGCTAATATAACTTGGAAAACTAGCGGAGAATTTCTTTAAACTTAGATATCATCTTAAGGTTTAAAAACCCTTTGCAAGGATCGTTGTTTTACCATGGTCAATCAGCTAACCAGCCGACTGGATGCACTCCACCGGAGTATGAAAGAAGCTCGGATAGACGCTTATCTGGTCCCATCCTCAGATGCTCATCTGAACGAATATGTTCCTGAATATTCCCGCAGACGCACAGCGATAACTGGATTCAAGGGGTCGGCCGGGGACGCGATCATCTGCCCCGACGGCAATCACCTGTTCGTGGATTCCCGTTATTACCTTCAGGCTGACGAAGAAGTGGACCTTAGCAAGTTCCGCGTACACAAACTCGGGTTGAGTGGCGAACGCACGCCGAGCCAATGGCTGACGGAGATGGAGAAGGAACGGGATAGTATCCGTGTTGGGTTCGACCCAGCTGTATTGTCGATGCAAGCCTATGCCGCTTATTCGGCTGCCTTACATTCGACAGAGTCGGAAATGGTGCCAATCGATTTCAATATGGTGGACGCAGTTTGGGAAGACCAACCACTTCCACCATCTAATTCCATCTATGCTTTGCATAAGGTGGTTACTGGTGTCGGAGCGGCCGAGAAGCTTTCGAATATCCGCAGGAAGATGGATGAATCTGGTGCAGGTCTGTTGGTGTTGACCAAACTAGATGAGATCGCGTGGGTTACCAACTTAAGAGGGAGTGATATCGCGTTCAATCCTGTGTTCGAGGCATACCTGGTCATCGATAAGGAAACAGCGAGGTGTTTCACCCGGACCGATCCGGCCCCTGCGTTACGGCAGGCGCTGGATTCTTTGGTCGAGTTCCAGCCATACGAGACGTATTTTGAATCTATGAGACTCGCCAGCGATAGTTCGTCGGGAGCCGTTTGGCTGGACCCCGGCGGGACGACTATGGCTACCAGTCTGGCAATGAAAAACGCCCAGAAAGTGATTGAAAAGGCAAATCCCGTGGTGATGCTTAAGGCGATCAAGAACGACGCTGAGATCCTCGCTAGCCGTGAGGCACACCGTCACGCCGCCGCTGCCAAGATCCGAAGTTTCAAAGCCTTGGAAGATAAGATAGCCTCAGGTCAAAAGGTGAGTGAGCTTGATTTCAGCCTTTCGCTGCACGAAGAATACGCCTCTGAAGATGGATTCTACGATCTTAGTTTCACCACCATCGCCGCTGCAGGTGCCAATGGGGCGATAGTCCATTACGGAGATGCAAGTCCCGACGTTCTACTAACGGACGGTGAGTTGTTCCTTGTCGACTCAGGTGTTCAGATGTTGGGAGGCACCACCGACGATACTCGAACAGTTATCGTGGGTACCGCTTCAGACCGCCAGAAGCAGATGTACACTAAAGTCCTGCGTGGTCACATAAACCTAGCCATGCAGAGATTTCCAGAAGGTACCGGCGGCATCGCTTTGGACGCATTGGCTAGGACCCACCTTTGGAACTCCGGGTTGGATTATGGTCACGGCACCGGCCACGGGGTTGGGGCATTCTTAAACGTCCATGAAGGCCCCCAGAGGATTGCTTCTCGCGGTGTGGACGAACCGATGAGAATCGGGATGATCGTCTCCAACGAACCTGGATATTACGAACAAGGTTGGGGAGGAGTCCGCCTAGAGAATCTATATGTTGTAACCGATGATGATACGCTACCGGACCATCCGGACGGCAAGCGTTGGCTGCGCTTGGACACTTTGACCTTGATACCCTTCGACACGTCCCTGATCGACTGGGACCAGATGTCGGAATCAGAGAAAACATGGCTTGGTGGATACCACCAGGAGGTATGGGACAAGATTAGCCCCATGCTGGGAGGTGATGACCGCCGGTGGCTTCTGGAGAAGTGCCAACTTCCAGGAATATCAATCTCAGAATAGGAGATTATATTTCGGTTCGACGCCAGTCTTGTCATTCGGGGATAGAGTTCTCGGCTCAAAACTTCTTCAACCGTAAACCAACGGTGGGCTCAGTCTGACCTACGGCACCTTTAGGAGTCATAGAAATTGGATCGGTAGACTGCTGATCAGGTAATACTCTCTAAAGTCGCTACGGTCCTTAAAGATTCAGTGGGATCTATTAGCCAACGAGTTTAAATATGGACTATCACTATATCGTCGTCGGAGGAGGGACTGCCGGGTGCGTGCTAGCCAACCGACTTTCCTCGGACCCCAACACTAGTGTTCTCTTGCTGGAAGCTGGAGGGAAGGACGATTATTTCTGGATCGACATACCGGTAGGCTATCTCTACACCATAGGGAACCCACGGACCGACTGGTGTTACCAGACGGAGCCCGAACCAGGACTGAACGGAAGAAGCATAGGGTATGCGCGCGGCAAGGTGCTTGGCGGCTGCTCGTCGATTAACGCCATGATATATATGCGAGGTCAACGCAGCGATTACGACTATTGGGAAGAATTAGGGAATCGCGGCTGGGGGTGGGACGATATCCTACCCGTATTTAAGGGCTCCGAGAATTATCAGCATGGTGCCGATGAATTTCATGGTGGAGATGGGGAACTAAGGGTGGAGGAGCGACGTGTGAATTGGGAGATCCTGGATGCTTGGCGTGACGCTGCTGAGCAATGTGGGATTCCCAAGATTCAGGAATTTAATCGCGGAGACAATTTCGGTAACGCGTACTTCCAGATGAACCAACGCCGAGGTACACGTTGGAGTGCTACCAAAGCTTTTTTGCGGCCTGCCATGTCTAGACCAAATCTCACTGTGTTGACTAATGCGCACACCCGAAGGCTTTTGATAGAGGATTCTCCTAATGGTAAACGGGCGGCGGGTGTTGAAGTACACATGGATAGTGGCGATACGTTGAACTTCAATGCCTCGCGAGAAGTCATCCTGTCCGCAGG
>MDTC01081693.1_pt1 | contig 11857 bp, 6 predicted proteins | sample 811181 | NCBI WGS metagenome assembly MDTC01 (sample SAMN05326644, study PRJNA326480) | marine metagenome | isolation source: seawater | place: Pacific Ocean: North | collected 2011
GACAGGGTGATTCTCCTAAAGGTTTCTTTTGCTAACTTAGCCTCAGCTAATTCACGATTTAATTTATTGTATGGGAAATTTTCCGACATTTATTCCTATAAAGTATGCAAAAATAGAAAAACTCTATAAAAACAATAATTTTATGTTAAACTCATTCTTAAAACATTAATATAGGTTTGGTAGAGCGTGTTTTTCAAGATTATTTTGGCTTGCTAATCCCCCTTTTAACGGCACTTTTTTTAATTGTTTATGTTAAAAGAAATAGACCCAATATGGTAAAGAGTGTTCTTTTAGGGCACTTTAGTAAAGTTCATTTTAAGTCAGTGGGTCAAACCACCAACGAGAAGGAAATGACAATCTTGTTTTGGTCGGCAATTTTTCTTCAAGGGATATATATTCACTCTTTTTTTATTAACAATTCAACAAACATTTTCTTTTATTATGCAATAGTTGTCTCAGCAATTGCAATAAAGCACCTTGCTATAAAAATATCTTCCAATGTTTTCCAAAAACAGCAATTGTTCCAAGATTATTATACTTCTTTTCTTATTACATTAATAAACATTAGCTGGGCCTCAGTTTTCTTTTCAGTAACAAATATTTTATATTATAATTATGTATCAAGTGTATTTTTTGACCAGTTTAATTTCGGGTTTTTAACTCTTGTTTTGGCGTATTTACTTTACAGAATAGTATACTTGTTTTTTGCAGCATTGAAAGAAAAAATTTCATATTTACATATTATTTTTTACATTTGCACTCTCGAAATTTTACCCATTGTAATAATTTCGTATTATTTTAAAAATAATTAGAAAGAAATTTAGTATTTAACCTAAAGAGTTCAAATGAATATTAAATCAATTCTCGTTTCACAACCAGAACCTAAGACTGATAAAAACCCCTTTAGCGATCTTGCTGACAGGTTTAATTTAAAAGTTGATTTTAGATCTTTTATACATGTTGAGGGAGTTGACCCCCAAGACTTTAGACAACAAAGAGTAAATTTAGCTAATTATACAGCCGTTATATTTACATCAAGAATGGCCATTGATCATTATTTCAGGATAGCCAAAGAAACTAGGTTTTCGGTTCCAGATCAAATGAAATATTTCTGCGTTTCAGAAGCAGTAGCTTATTATCTTCAAAATTATGTTGTTTACAGAAAAAGAAAAATCTTTCATGGAAAACTAACTTTCCAAGATTTAATGCATTTAGTTGTAAAGCACAAAACAGAAAAATTTTTAGTTCCCTGCTCAGATATTCAGAGAAAGAATATCCCCAACGAACTAGAAAAAAATGAGGTTAATTTTCAGAATGCAATCTTGTACAAAACAGTGTGTAGTGATCTTTCAGATTTGGAAGACGTCAAGTATGACATCCTTGTTTTTTACAGCCCTTCAGGTATCCAATCCTTAATAAAAAACTTTCCTAAGTTCAAACAAAATGGAACAAAAATCGCGGCGTTTGGTCCAACGACTGCAAAAGCTGCAGAGAAAGCCGGACTAAGAATAGACATTAAAGCCCCAATGCCTGGAATTCCATCCATGACCATGGCCATTGAAAACTTCATTAAGGTAGACAATAAAAGAAAATAACAATTTCTTTAACTATTTTTACTTTCTTACCACCTAAAATGGAAAGGAAAACACAAATGCTTATTGATAAAAAAACAATTAGCGATCTTTTTGAAAGAGGAAGGACAATTAAGGCTTTTCCACTAATTATGTTTTACATGGAAAGCAATGCTCAAAAAGTTCTTTTTTCAGTTTCCAAGAAAAAAATAAAAAGGGCTGTTGACAGAAACAGGATTAAAAGACACTTAAAAGCAATATATTTCAATGATTTATCGTTAAATCCAAACCACCTATCAAAGCAAACAATTGCATTTGTGTACACGTCTAACAAACCGACAAACCACTTAGAACTAAAGGTTAAAATGACTAAATTATTAGAGGCAATATAAATAAATGAAAAAAGGAATTAAGGTTTTATTATTGGTGATATTATCACTCACGGTTAGTTCTAGTCAAAAAACAGACGAAGATTACTTTGAGATAAGTAAGAATTTAAAACTAATGGCATCAGTATATGAAAAACTGAACAGTTTCTATGTTGATGAAATCTTACCTGGAAGAGTGATGAAAAAGGGAATAGATGCCATGTTAAAGTCTTTAGACCCTTACACGGTTTATATTTCTGAATCTCAAATTGAAGACTTTAGGTTTTCAACAACAGGAGAATATGGCGGTATAGGAGCAACAATAAAAACCATCGAGAAGAAGATGGTTGTTTCTGAGCTTTATGAAAATTCGCCTGCTGCAAAATCTGGTCTTTTACCAGGTGACGAGATATTAAAAATTGACAATATTCAAATCAAAGACAAAGCCCTACAGGAAGTGGGCACGCTTCTTAAGGGACCCTCAGGCACAACTATTTTATTATCAATTGAAAGACAAAATAAAAAAGTAGATATAAAAGTAATCAGAGAAGATATTCAAATACCTGCTGTAAGCTTTATTAAAAAAATAAATTCAAATACTGGTATAATTAAATTAAACACCTTTACCAATACAGCTTCATCTGAGTTTAAAAAAGGTTTAAAAAGCTTATTAGAACAAAATATAGAAAATTTAATTATTGATTTAAGATCAAATGGTGGTGGGCTGTTAAATGAAGCGGTAAAAATTGTTAGTCTTTTCGTTTCCAAAGGGGAGCTTGTGGTAAGTACAAAAAGTAGAATACCTCAAATGAATAGATCTTACAATACTTTAGAACAGCCGATAGCCCCCGATCTTCCGGTTATTGTTTTAATAGATGAAATGTCTGCATCAGCAAGTGAAATTGTTGCAGGTAGCTTACAGGATCTGGATAGAGCAGTTATTGTGGGCAATACCAGCTATGGCAAAGGGCTGGTTCAGCAAACAAAACAAGTTAGTTTTGGCGGCCAAATTAAATTAACTGTTGCAAAATATTACACTCCAAGCGGCAGGTGTATTCAAAAAATTGATTATTCAACCAAATCTGGAGCGTCAAAAACAATTGAAGATAGTTTAGTTAGAAAATATGTAACCAGGAACGGAAGAGAAGTAGTAGACTCCAGAGGAATAGAACCGGACATCAAGGTTGAGGCTCAATATTTTAATGCCATTACAGAAGCAATTTTAAATGAGGATTTAATTTTTGAGTTTACAAATAGTATAATTTCATCATTTGACAACGACTCAATTTCCCCCTTAAGCTTTAGTATTGAGGAAGCCACTTATAAAGAATTTATTGATTTTGCACTTTCCAAAGAGATAGATTATCAAACCGCCTCCAATTTTCATTTAGAAGAATTAAAAGATGTGGCATCAAAAGAAAAGTATATAAAGGAAAACGAAGCTTTATTTTTACAAATGGACAGTGTTTTTAAAACAGATGTTAAAAAAGATCTTAAAAAGCATAAATCAGAGATTATTTTCTTTTTAGAAAACGAAATAATATCCAGAAAACACTATCAAAGCGGAAGGGTAGAGGCGTCACTAAAATCTGACCCATTTATTATCGCGTCAGAAAAAATATTTGAATCTGACACTACATACAGCCATCTGCTGGGCTTCTAGTATTAAATCAACATGTTAAAAACAAGCTTACATAGAGGAATTTTTATTTTTTTTCTTTCTACGCTTTCCATGGGGCTGACTCTTGGCAAAATCATCATGAGCATATCAATGATAGGGCTTTTTGTTAATTGGTTTTTAGAGGGAAATTTTAAAGAAAAAAAGAAGATAAATGACATTAGAGGCTATGTTCCAATAATATTGTCAGGAGTTTTCTTTTTGGAACTTCTGTGGATGTTGTTTACAAAAGACCCTTCTTCTGGTTTATCTTCTTTAAGGACTAAACTTCCTCTATTGGTTTTGCCATTGGTCATAGGAACCTCAAATACAATTAATAAGAAAGAACTAAAAATAATAATTACTAGTTTTTTAATTGGTGTTATCATTAGCTCTTTTATTGCTTATTTGGTTGACTGGGGATGGGTTAATAAAAAAACAAACTCGGGCACATCAAGAGATATTTCAATTACCATGTCACACATTAGGTACTCTATTATTTTATGCTTTTCTATTTTAATAATCCTTCATTTAATGTTAAAGAAGCAGGTTAAAAAGTGGATTGCTATTATTCTTAGCATTTGGCTATTGTTTTTAATTTATAAAATGGCTTCGTTGACAGCAATTATTGGCTTTACAATAGGGCTTGTATCATATATATTTTATTGGTTTAAACAGGCACAAACAAAACATCAAAAAAGAATTTTCTACGTGTTAACATCTGCCTTTTTAATTTTTTTCCTTAGTGTTTTTTCAGTTATTAATGATTTTTATACCATTAAGAATCAATTATCTTTTGATGAACTACCAGAGAAATCAGATTCAGGAGAAGAATATACTCATGATAAGCACAACGAAGCATTAGAAAACGGCTATTATATATGGAGATATATTGCAGAAACAGAAATTCAAAGCGCCTGGACTAAAAGAAGCGATATAGCTTTTGGGGGATTAGACAAAAAGAGTCAAAGGATAAAATTTACTCTATACAGGTACTTAACCTCAAAGGGATTAAAAAAAGATAAAACGGGGATTGAGCAATTGTCTGATAATGAAATTAGGTTGATTGAAAAAGGAGCTACTTCAGCGATTTGTTATAATGCTTTATCTCTCAGAATAAGAGAAGTTTTATTTGAGTGGGAGAATTACAAAACGACAAAAAACCCAAACAACCACAGTTTTACACAGCGTATATTTTTTGGAAAAATAGGATTAGAGATTATTAAAAATGCGCCAATTTTTGGTCACGGATGTGGCGCTGTTAAAAAACAATATGCTAATTATTATGCCCAAAATAAAACTTTAATGAAGCTTGATAACCAACTTTTAGCACACAACCAATTTCTTACACAAATAATCAATTTAGGAATTTTTGGAGCTCTGATCTGGGCATTTTTATTAATCATTCCACTTATTAGGCTTAAAACAGACCATCTACCACTTTTAAACGCTTTTTCTTTAATGATGTTAGTTGCTTTTTTTTCTGATGACATGTTAGAACGACAAGCAGGACTAACAATATTTGCTACTATCTACTACCTATTTATTTTCAATAGTTCAGATCAAGAATTGAAAAAGTTATTTTTTTTGAAAAAGAACACTGAATAAAATTTCATGAGTTCCTGTGCTGTATTGACTAATATTTGAAGTGGTAAAGTCATAAGAATAACCAAAAGACAAACTGTTTTTATAAGTATAACCGATTAGTAATGAGGCTGCGTCTCCGGTTCTATAGCTTAACCCAGCCCATGCTGAGTTTTTCCATTCCACTTTAGAGCCAATTTCCAATTGTAAAGGAGCTGGGGAGACATAGCGTATTAGAGCATAAGGAGAAAGGCTTAAGTTTTGATTCGGAAGTTCAAAATTATAACCGCCATGGACTAAGTAATGGTCTTCTAACTTGTTTAAATTAGAATTTATGGAATTACTAAAATTAATTTTATTTTGAAGTAGGTTAGGGGCTGCAACACCAAAATGCCAATCTGCAGAATATAACACAAACCCAAATTTTGCATCAGGAACTAAGGTGCGCATTACATTATCTATTAAAGCGGGATCATTCTGATCTGTTAAATTAAGTTTGTGACCATCAATTTTCCACTCAAGTAAACCACCACTAAGTGATAAAGAAAGTTTCATGTTTTCATTTACATTTAAATGGTAAGCATACGAAACTTGCATTCCAGTTCTTATGGTTGGACCAACATGGTCAGTATATAAAACAGCTCCCAATCCATTTTTTAAGCTTTTTGTGGGCCCGTTAAGGCTTAGGGTGTATGTTCTAGGAGCATCAGTTATTCCGACCCATTGATATCTATGGTTAGAGCTAACTTCAAATTTGGGGCTAATACCAGCAAAAGCAGGATTATTCACATATTTATTCATGAAAAACTGACTGTATATAGGAATTTGCTGAGCCTTTATACCATGAAAGGAGGTGATTACAATTGTAATAATTAGATATTTCAAATATAGTTTCACGCTATTTTATAATTGTGATTGGTCCTGTTATTACATCAGGAAATTTTTCATCATTCAAATTAATAATATAGTAATAGGTTCCTATTGGAAGTATCTTTCCATTTTTTTGATTTTCACCACCCCATGGAGCAGGATAACCGCTTTCAGATCTAAAGACAATGGACCCCCATCGGTTATAAATTTCTATAATACAATCGGGGAATTGCTCTATCTGATCGATGTTCCAAACTTCATTAATTCCATCACCATTTGGCGAAAATCCTGAGGGATAAGTAATTTCGGGAATTAAGGTAACTATGATATCATCTGAATTTATGCAACCATTTGCATCAACAACAGTAACAAGGTATACTGCATCAGAAAGGAGTTCAATTTCAGGGTTGGAAAGCGTGCTATCATTGAGTATAAAGTTGGTAGTAGGGCTCCAAGAGTAATTAGATCCTGCTGGACCTGTTGGTGTTCCTCCAAGATTGAATATTGTTCCAAAAATATCAGAAGAGTCAAGACCAGCATCAATTATCGGTAAATCATTTACAACAACAGTTATAGAATCGGTATTGGAGCAGTTTTGATCAGAGACAGTTAATTCAAAAGTAATGTTATTGGTGTCGTTGAAACAGAAATTAGAAATAATACTGTCAGATGAAATTATTCCCGTTGAATCAACAATGTTCCACTGGTAAGAAACAGTGTTTGAGCCGCCACTATACCCAATAATGTCTAGGCACTCTCCAATACAAACGCTAGTATCAACACCAGCAAAGGCTAATATCGTATTAGTAGCACTAACCACTACGCTATCAGTTGAAGAACAGGAATTAATATCTGAAACAGTGATAAAATAGGTGCTAGGAAGAAGGCCACTTAAATCTTGATTTGATGAAGAAAACGTTCCAGCTGAGTCAAGCCAACTGTATTGATATAATCCAGTACCACCATTTACAGAAATTGAAATTTGTCCATCATTTTGGTCTTGACAATAGGCGTCAATTACCTGATCAATAATAATGTTTATAGAGTCAGGCTGATCAATAGTAATAGATTGGTTAGTTATACAGTTATTTTGATCAGTTATTATTATGTCATAGCTGCCAGAGCTTAAATTTGCTTGAGAAAACCCAATAGCACCACTTTGAACCCAAAGCACACTAAAAATGTTATTACCACCCATAGGAATAATATTAGCAATCCCATTAGCGTCTCCATAACAATCAGGCTCAATAATTATTGAAGTACTTAACGAAGTAGAGTCAGGTTCATTAATATTTATAAATGAAGAGGCAGAACAGCCAGAAGAATTGTCAACTACAGTTAATCCATAAACTCCACTAGAAAGGCCAGTGATAACAGAATTATTTGATCCATTTGTCCACGAGTAAGTATAGTTGCCAGAGCCATTATTTAAAACACTTGTAATTGCCCCATCATTTAAGCCATAACAAGTAATATCGGTTTTATTCAAATTCAAACTCAGGGCATTTATAGAATTTACATTAAACACCTTATTTACAACGCAACCGCTTAAGTCTGTTATTGCAACAAAATATTGTCCAGCACTTAAGTTATCAATGAAACTACTTGTTGAAGCAAAACCATTTGGCCCAGCCCAAGCATACGTATAAGTACTGCTATTTCCATAGGGAATGATGGAAATGGAGCCATTGTTAATAGAACACGAAGCATCAACAACAACAGACTCAATTTCAGCACTAGAAGGGTCCGAAAGTGTAACAGGCACAACTAACAAACAATTATTATCATCTATTATTTCTAAGAAATAATCTCCTGAATAAGCATTATTAATAGACTGTGTTGTTTGTCCGCCAGGAATCCATAAGTAACTATAAGGAGGCGTTCCTCCGCTTGCTGCTACTGAAGCACTACCATCATTTGAGCCAAAGCATGTTGGGTCAACAGTGTTAATAATTTGATTACTAGGACCACTGCTGTTACTGATATTTACAGCCTCCATAATATTACAGCCAGTATTGTCATCAGTAATGTTTAATCCATATACCCCAGCACAAAGATTACTATGTGATGCTGATAGTGCACCATCAAACCAGGTAATAGTAAAAGGTCCCGTACCACCAATTGGCGATACATTTGCTTGCCCATCACAAGCCCCGCATGTTGCATCTAGGGTAGTATATGTTGCGCCTAAGTCGTTACTTTCACTAATAAAAACGCCCTGTTGTATTTCACAGCCATTAGCATCCGTTATTAAAACCGTTTGATTTCCTACACAAAGATTAGATTCAAAACTAGTAGTTCCGCCATTGGTCCAGGAATAGCTTAAAGGTAAAAGACCCCCAGCGACAATTACAGAAGCAGCACCATCACAACTCACCTCACAGCTTGCGGACAAAACATTGGAAAGACTAACAAATAAGCCATTACCATCAGCAACTTCAGCAAAAGCATATTGTTCACAACCAGATGAATTTTCAATTACACTGTAAAGGTAGTTACCAGAAGAAAGATTATTTAGATTAGAGCTGTTGCCAATAATATTTCCTGAAGCATCATACCAGGCTTCAGTTATTGCTCCGCTATTCCCATTGACAGAAGCCGTTAAAGAGCCGTTGTTATCTCCTTGACATAAAATATTATTTATTCCAATGGAGACGCTTAAATCATTTATGCTAGAGACCCCATAGCTACCGCTGAATGAGCAACCATTACCGTCATTTATTGTTATGCCATAATTTCCATTTGACAAATTAGATAAAGAATTGGTGTTGTTTCCGTTAGTCCATAGGTAACTGTAAGCTCCTGAACCACCGCTAGGTACAAGAGATATACCACCTGTGCTTAAACCACATTCTGTAGGTATTATTTGAGCACTTACAGATATAGGAGTATTTGAAGAAACAACTGAAGCAGTAACAGTTTTAGAACATCCATTATCATCGCTAATCATTAAATAATAATCTCCAGCACCAATGTTGTTTAAGGTATTTGAAGAACCCCCATTGTTTAACCAATAATAAGAGAAGGGGCTAGCCCCGCCAGAAACAGAAACAGAAATAGAACCATCATTTAGGTCTGCACAGGATGGCGATGAAATGCTAATTGTTTCAATTATTCCAAGAAGATCATCACTTACTGTAAATTGTTCCGAAGCAGAACACCCAGAAACCACATCAGAAACTGCAACTGTATAAACTCCAGAACAAAGCCCAGAAGCTAAGTTTCCTGTACTTCCATTTGACCAGTTAGTGCTATAGCTTGCACCTGCATTTCCACCCGAAATAGTGGCAATTGAGGAGCCATTACAAACTCCACAAGTACTGTTTGAAACAGTAGTATTAACAATAATAGCAGGCGGATCAACTAAAGAAATAGTATCTAAACTTTCGCAGCCAACACTATCAATAACTTTAACAATATGATCACCGGATGAAATATTTCCAAGAACTGTTCCTTGAGTGTAATGGTTGGGATTCCAATAAACATTGTAAGGTTGGTTTCCACCAGAAATGGAAATACTTATTTCCCCGTCATTTCCTCCAAAGCAAGTTGGATTATTGGTGTTGTTAACTGAAATGGAGGGCCCTGCAGTGTTCACAATCACAATAATGGTATCTATGAAACAACCATTATCGTCAAATATTGTTAAATTATAATTTCCAGCGATTAGCGCATTAATAGATGAATTATCATCATTGTCACCAGTTCCGTCATTGTCCCAATCATAAATATAATTACTTCCTAGAGCCACAGTACCACCAACTGGGATAGCATTTGCACCACCATCCGATAGACCACAATTGGCATCAATAATGTTAATATTTGCATAAATGGCATCAGCAGAAGTAATAGCAAATGAAGTATCTAAGCTACACAGGTTGCTATCTGTAACTGATAATGAAAAAACATCAGTATGCAAAGAGTTAATGCTGGCATTAACAGAGATAAAACCAGAGGGTGTAGACCAACTGTAAGATAAGCTTCCCGTCCCTCCAGATGCTGAAGTTGTAATTGAACCAATGGAATCATTAGAACAAAGGTTGTTATTAATAATTGCAGAAAGCGAAATTTCATCAGGCTCAGTTATTATAAAAACACTATCAACAGAACAGTTATTATCATCTAAAATAGTCAATGGATAGCTATTTGCAGAAAGATTAATTAGGCTGTCTTCATCGTCAAAATCACCAGTGCCATCAATTGCCCAATCATAGCTGTATGGAACAGAGCCACCAAGAACAGAAACATTAATTTTTCCATTGGCCTCTCCGAAACAAAAGGCATTTGTAATTACTGCAGAAAGCGAAATTTCATCAGGCTGAGTAATGACAATTAAGGTGTCTTTTGTGCACCCTAAACTATCAACGATAATTAAGCTGTAAGTTCCAGTATCTATTCCTATCAGGTTGTTGTCAACTGAAGAGAATCCGTTCGGACCAGACCAATTGGTGTTAAAACCACCAGTTCCACCAGATAAATTTAGGGATACCTCTCCGTTAGCATTTCCAAAACAATCAACAGGAACAACTTGAGCAATTGCAAGAATTTCAGATGGCTTAACTAAATTAAAGGTAGTGTCAAAATTACAGTTATTGCTGTCTAAAAGACCAATTGTATAATTTCCAGCGTCTAATCCATTTAGGTTGAAACTCCCCGGGTCTGTAAATGTAGGAATTGAACTTGTCCAAGACGGGATAAGGCTACCAGTTCCACCGTTAGCAACAACAGTAATGGAGCCGTTTAAGCTATCTGCACATTGAACATTGGTTAAAACGCTTGAAATAGAAATGGTATCGGACTCTTTAATATCAAAAGTTGAAGAATTACTACAAGCATTGGTGTCATTTACTATAATTTGGTATGTTCCTTTTTCTAGCCCTGACTGATTGGTGTCATTTATCACAATCCCATTTCCAGCTACAATAGTTGACCACGTAGGGGTAAGCGGACCCGAACCACCAGCAAGAAACACATTAATAGCACCATTGTTGTCACCGTTACATAAGATATTAGTCACTGTTGACCCTATTGAAATAGGATCAGGGTTTAAAATATCTTCACTTAAAACAGATACACAACCAGTTGTTAAGTCTTCAATAGTAACAGAATATGTTCCAGCTGAAAGATTGCTTAAATCTTCATTGTCATCAGCATCTCCTACACCATCGTTATCCCAATCTACAGTGTAAGAACTTGTTCCGGAAACAGTTAAGTCGATGCTTCCATTTCCATTTCCGTTACAATCAATATTAGTTACTTCTGCACTAAGTGTAGGAGCATTGGCATTGGCAATGGAAAACACCTTTGAGCTTTCACAGTTTTCATCATCAGTTACAGTTACTTGATAATTTCCTGCTCCGATGTTAGACAATGAGGTTAAGATTCCTATTCCATAAGCAGGAGTAGTTAAGTTGTCCCAAGAATATTGGTAATTTGTGGCCACAGTTCCACCCCCAGCAACAATTGAAATACTACCATCTAAAGCATTACACGTGGGAGCTGTAATTGTTTCATTAATTGAAATACTATCAGGTTGAGAAACGTAGAAAATATTATTTATTAACTGACAACCAGCACTATCAATTACTGTTAGATTATAACTACCTGTATCCAGTTCTGTTAAGTCCTCATTATTAGAGCTAAATCCACTAGGCCCTGTCCAAATAGTTTGAAAAGGTGCTGTTCCACCATTAATTTGAACAGAAATAGCACCAGAAGAATCACCATTACATGTTAAATTAGTAGTGCTGCTATCTAGACTTAATCCATCGATGGGCCCGTCAATAACAATATTTTTAGTCCTTGTA
>MDTC01093809.1_pt1 | contig 11857 bp, 11 predicted proteins | sample 811181 | NCBI WGS metagenome assembly MDTC01 (sample SAMN05326644, study PRJNA326480) | marine metagenome | isolation source: seawater | place: Pacific Ocean: North | collected 2011
AAAACGTATCTGGGCAGAAAAGAATTTAACCCAGATGTAACCTGACAGGCACCAAGTTAAAACGGGCGACTGTCAGATTGGGTCTGAACTACTACACCTGATGTGAATCGACAGCTGATACAGTGTCAGATTCCAGTTTTGCACCGGGTGCGTCCAACGCTCTTGCTTCTTACGTCCTGTCTCCACCGACGAATCAGGCTGACTCACTCCACTCTGTTCGGGCCATTTGCCTCAGCATATCTGAAAGCTCAATACGATCTTCCTGGGTCAATTCAATCATGTTCTACCTTTGGTTATTTGACGTTATTCGATATCACTGATGACTTGATCAGCGCCGATCAAAGGAATGAGTCGAAGAATTACTTCTTCCATCACCCCTTGTTCGGCTTCGGCTACTTTTTTCACCTTCCGCTCACTCCAATCCAGCGTATTGATAAGATTGGAAGCGACTACGGAGGGAGATTCCAGGTTACCTATCGGAACTTCCGTTGCAGCCCCACGAATGCTCGTGCTGATAGGGCAACAGATCAGGAGCCCGGACCTCTGGTTATACATCTTACTGGAGAGGACAAGGGCAGGTCGATACTTGCCTATCTCTTTACCTTTGATTGGCTCAAAGTCCAGAAACACGATGTCATTGCGATCGGGAATATAACGTCCTGCCACATCAACCCCCAACTTCATGGGTGAGCAGTGACGGCAGCTCATCCGCATGCGCCGTGTGGCGCGTCATCCCGGCAAGTAAGTCAGCTTCGGAATAAGGCAGCTTAAAGCGCTTCACGGGCTTTTTGCGAGAGACCAATAAACCTTCCTCGGTAACCTCAATGGACACCTCATCCCCCTTACCAAGATTAGCCATATCACTCATGGCGCGAGTAATTCTCAGACCGAGACTATTCCCCCATGGCTGCACGACCCCTTCAAATTTGGCCTTTGCTGATGTTCCCATTTTGCCCCCATGCTGGTTACTACATTGTATACACGCCAGTATATACAATGTAGTCACATCGTCAACAGAAACTCGTCCATGTCGGCCTGGCGGTCAAGGGCAACCCGCTCAGCTGAAATAGGCTGATAGGATCTAACGTAAAACGGTATAACTTCGATATTGCAGGGACTCCTGCTGTTCCATATCGCGGTTTACCTCTATCTGCATCATCGATGCGCGACAGATTGATGTAGTCGACATGTCTGAACGTAGCTTCTGGACGGAATGGGAAACCGTTTGATTGTTTCTGACAGTACAGCTTATTCAGAAGTGAATAGAAGAAGTCATTTCAAATTTCGCCACCCAACTGATAGAACTAATAGTTAATAAAACGGAGTTACTGGTGATAAATTTGAAACAGTGTGCTCAGTTATCTAGAAATCTGCTCATTTTTTGCCTCACCGCACAGTAACGCGTGCAGCCCGCGCCTCGGCTCTTTAGCTCCCAAGGTTTGCAGAGAGATCAACTTGTATGTTTAGGGCTCTTATAACTCCATCAAATTCCGCATGTATCATCAGGTATAAATCTGGGTTCCTGAAAATTGTATGCTACTGAGCTTTACGGATATTTATGATAATTACCTCGGCCACTTCGAATGCAGTGAATCTATAACATACAGGTGGCTGTGCTCCTCTCCATAGCCAAATGCCTCCAGATGCTCATGACCAGCTTCAAGATCATCGTGCCTGTGCGATATCGCACTATTTTCATTTTCCGGCCAAAGTTTAGACGCCAATGCCAAGCCGATAACGGAAAGCCCGGCCAGTAATAAAAACGCCGAATTCACATCCAGCACGGTTAATAACCAGCCGGCGAACGGATAGGCCATCATCCAGCCTGCGTGGGAGAGTGAAAAATGTGCAGCAAACAACGCTGGCCTGTCCGCGTTACTGGCTGAACGAACCAGAACTTTACTGGTTGGGGTCTGCACCAGGGAGTAACCCGCTCCCAGCACGAACCAGATCATCAGCAAAGTGACATAGCCTGTGATAAGAGTGCCGGATAGTTGCGCAACAATCATCAAGCCGAGGCCTGCCAGCATCACTCTGCGCTCAGTGATTTTTTCCAGAAGCGTTGGCAGTGTCAGCGCTGTGAGCATGGAGCCAAAGCCGAAAGCAGCCAGAGCGAATGCCGTTTGCTGGCCACTCAGAGCAAAATTCCCCTGCACCAGAACCACGGTGTTAACGAACACCATGGCGCCCCCAAGGGCGGTGGTAAAGCTCAGTAACAACAGCCCTCTCAACCGCGGGGTCAGCAGGTAAATACGACCACCTTTAGTAAGTCTATCTGTCCAGGTATTCGCCGCAGAAGTCTGGGCTTTCGGGAGGGTAACGGAAAGCACCAGCAGTGCAGATGCCACGAATCCCAGCATGGTGCCGAAAAATAATCCATGCCAGGAGGTAATCAGTAGCAATGCCGCCGCCAGCATGGGACTGATCAGGCTTTCCATGTCATAAGCCAGCCGGGATAAAGACAAGGCCTTGGTGTATTCACGCTCATCCGGCAGTACATCAGGAATCGTCGCCTGAAATAGCGGGGTAAATCCGGCGGAACTACTTTGCAGAACAAAAATAACCACATAGATGTGCCAGACCTCGATGAGGAACGGTAGCGAAAGCGCCGTCAGCGCGCGGATAATATCCAGCAGCACCAACACAGGTTTGCGTGAACGCCCCTGAAACAAGGCCGCCAATAGCGGTGACACAAACACATAGGCCAGCATTTTGATGGTCAGTGCCGTTGCCAGCACAGTGCCTGCATTGTCTCCCGCCAGCTCAAACGCCATCAGACTCAGGGCAACCGTCGCCAGACCTGTGCCCAACAATGAAATAACCTGCGCAGCAAACAAATGGCGGTACACGCGGTGACGCAGAATACTCAGCATAGAAACCTCAGCGACTGACGTTGACTGACAAAAAACCGATTGCTGGTCGGTTTTTACTGTGGCAGTGTATGCCTCATCCTGAACGTTGGAAAGACTATGATTCTCGGTGAGTTAGAAAAGCAGGTTCTAAACCATCTTTGGTCAGCGGGTGAAGCTGATGCCAAACAGATCCATGCAGCCTTCAGTGCCGGGCGCAGCAGTTCCCTGAACACCATTCAGAGCACACTGGATCGTTTATACAAAAAGCAGCTGCTCAGCCGAAGTAAACAAGGACATGCCTTTGTCTACCGCACCCGGGTTGATCGGGAAGACCTGATCGCTCAGCTGATCCGTAATATCACCAGCGACCTTGTCAGCCATGACAGCCAGTCGCTGATGGCGGCATTTGTTTCCTTGTCTGCCGATCTGGGCGCCGACGAGCTCGATCGCCTGGAGGCTATGATTCAGAATCACCGTCGCAAGAGCAAACTGCAGCCATGATCAGCGGAAGCTGGGGGTTTATTCTGAACCTGCTGAGCATGGCTGCATTGCTCGGACTGGCCTCAGCTGTCTTTCAGTTATTAACGGCTCCTCTGATTATCCGGGCAAAAAACCGTGTTGACCCGTTGGAGCAAAAATGGCTCATTTTAAGCTGGGCCGTTTTACCCTGGACAATGACTCTGTTGCTGTTTGTTGGGGGCGGAATCGCCTTACCAGACGACCACAACACAGTGCATGGCGCTCTGGGACTTATTCACTGGCACCATGCCGATGAGTTTGTGATCAGCGCCTGGCACAGCTGGTTTCTGAGTGCGGTCGGTTTATGGCTGACGTTGCGTATGGGGCAATTTGCGTATCAGCAATGGCGTGTAAAGCAGCAACTGAAACTTCTGCGTGAGCAGGCAGTGGCGACTTCCGGCTCCACGATCCGCATTTTGCCGACCCGCGACGTTGTCGCCATGGCAGCCGGATATTTCCGCGCTGATATTTACCTGTCGCAAGGTTTGCTCAATCAAACAACGCCAGACCAGCAGGCAATCATCATTGCTCATGAGCAGGCGCATATCCGCCAGTTCGATAACCTGAGTCGCTGGTTACTGATGCTGTTTATTTGCCCACTGCCAGGCTTTGTTCGCACCCCCATTCTGAACTGCTTCACATTAGTGACCGAGCAGCTCGCCGATCGCCGGGTTACCCGCAACGCCGAAGCCGCCGACATCGCAGAAACGCTGGTGAAAATCGCGCGCTTACGCCACCACCTCAACAAGCCAGATCAGGCAGCGTTTGTCGCTGTAGAGCAGCTGCGCGAACGGGTCTGCGAGCTGCTTACCCCATCTCGTCCGTCCGCTCTGAAACTCAGCCTGTTACCACTGGCTATTATGCTTACAGCCACAGCGGTGCTTTCTGCCACCGATGCTTTACACCACTTTTTTGATATTTTCCTCGTCCATTAACGGAGCTGAAATGAAGCTTGTTAACCACGTTATTTCTGCATCCAAAAAACCGACTATCAATCGGTTTTTAATATGCTTGACCCTGTTCATACCCTTCTACGAAAGCGCTTACGCCGAAAATACAGTGAGGCTGTCTGAAGTCGTCGAGCGGGCGTTAAAGGGGCATCCACAGATTGCCATCTGGTCTTATCGGCAGCAGGGCATACAGGCTGAAATAGAAGCGGCTGGAAGCCGGCAACCTGCTCAGCTGGAACTGAGCGTCGAAGATGCATTCGGTACTGACCAGTATGAAGGTACCGATGCCATGCAGACGACCTTGAGTGCCCGCTGGCTGTTAGAAGGTGATCAGATCAGCGCCAGAACAGAACACGCAGCCGCTCAGCAGCGCTTACTGACAGCGAAACAGCGAGTGCAGCTAGCCGATATAACCGCACATACTTCAACACTCTTTATTTCGTTACTCGCCGATCAGGAGCGGCTGCAACTGGCACAGGAAGCGTTAGCCGATGAAAAAGAAATTCTGGCGATCATTCAGCGCCGTGTGAATGCCGGTCGCGCCCCCAATACCGACCTGATACTGGCACGTACCCGTTTGACAGAGCAGGAGTTGGCAGTGGAAGAATTCGGGCACCGGCTGCAGTCGGCGTCACTGCGATTGTCTGCGCAGTGGGGAGCGGCAGAAACCCAGCTTTATGCCGCGGGAAACCTGCTGCCATTTCTGCCGTTGGCAAAAGCCGAAGCTGCCATGAACAAATTGCAGGAAACCCCGTCACTGAACCAGATAAAAGCGGAAGCAGAACTGTTCAGTGCGGAAGGAAAACTCGCGAGTGAAGAAGCGGTAACCCCGTGGTCGGCTGGCGCAGGCGTGCGCCGTTTCGAAAATACAGATGACTATGCCCTGGTCGCCCAGTTCAGCATTCCACTGGGCGCGAATCAGCGCTACGCCGCTCTTCAGCGCTCGGTCAATGTCCGTGAAGAACAGAAGACACTTTCAGCACAGGCGCATTTGCAACAACTGACCATCCAAACCCGCACACTGCTGATGGAACTGGAACACAGCCAGCACGTTATCAATACCCTGACAGAAACCATTCTGCCGACTCTCAATAACGGTCGTCAGCAGGCGCTTAAAGCCTATGAAAACGGGCAGCTGGATTATGTGCAGTGGGATAACACCCGCCAGCAATGGCTGAATGCCCGCAAGCGTTTACTAGACGAAGCGGAAGCACTGCATCAGCAGTGGATTGAATTACAGCGCCTGACCGGCCAGACCATTTATTTCTGAGGCTAAGTTATGACACCCCGTAAAATATTTTCGCACCTGTTACTGGCTTTGCCGTTATTCGCAGGCAGCGCTCTGCCAACACAAATGGTTTATGCCCAGTCGGCGGAAACAGCCGAAGCGGAACCGGAGAAAGGACCTCACCGCGGACGCATGCTGCGCGATGGTGATTTTGCTCTGGAGCTGGCTATTTTCGAAACCGGTGTACCGCCGGAGTTCCGGGTCTGGAGCACATTGTCCGGCCAGCCAATTGCACCACAGGATGTGCAGCTGAGCGTACGTCTTATTCGTCTTGGCGACGTCGTCGATAATATCGGTTTCCGCGCTGAAGGCGATTACCTGCGTGGCGACATGGAAATTTACGAGCCTCATTCTTTTATTGTCGATATTCAGGTTCAGCATGCTGGCCAGCAATACCAGTGGCGTTACGACAACTTTGAGGGACGTACGAATATTGCCGCGCCGGTTGCCGATGCCATGGGAATTACCACCGAAGTCGCGGGGCCTGCCACTCTGCATATTCAGACCCCCGTCTGGGGAAATCTGACGTCAGTGCCGGGTAGTGAACGCAATATCAGCGCGCGTTTTGATGGCGAAATCCGCAAGGTGCACGTACGCGAAGGACAGGTGGTTCAGGCAGGCAGCGAATTGCTTACCATCGACAGCAACGAGAGCCTGAAAAGCTACAGCGTACGCGCACCAGCCTCAGGCATTGTCAGCCGGATTTATGCCGCTGCCGGAGAACAAAGTGCAGGACGTACTCTGCTGACACTGCAAGACAACCGTACATTGCAGGCTGAACTTGCCGTGTACCCGAAAGACTGGAGTCGTGTAAAAGCCGGAGCCCCCGTCACCATCACGGTACCCGGCACAGAATTGCAGGCTCAGGCTGTGCTTAAACATGCTTACCCCTCTGTTCAGTCCGATCAGTCACGTCTGTGGCTGGCCACCCTTGATAACACCGAGGGGTTGCTGACGGCTGGTATGAAAATCAATGGCCGCATTGAAACCGAAACCCGTGACGTAGCTCTGGCCGTCAAACGCTCTGGCTTACAGGCGTTTCGCGACTTCACCGTGGTTTACGCCAAAGTCGGGGACGAATACGAAGTGCGCATGCTGGAACTTGGCCAGGCCGCCGGTGAGTGGGTTGAAGTGCTCGGTGGTCTTGAGCCCGGCACAGAATACGTCAGCGAAAACAGTTACATCATCAAAGCCGACATCGAGAAGTCCGGCGCGTCACACGACCACTGATACGGGAAATCGCCATGTTGGATTTACTGATAAAACTGGCCATTGCCCGGCGGAATCTGGTGATGGTCGTTGTCGCCATCGTTGCTGTTCTGGGTCTGTGGAATTTTAACCGGCTGCCGATTGATGCCGTGCCTGACATTACCAACGTACAGGTGATGATCAATACCGAAGCCGCCGGCTTTACCCCACTGGAAGTGGAACAGCGTATTACTTATCCGCTGGAAACCGCACTGGCCGGATTACCTGGGCTGGAATACACCCGTTCGGTATCGCGCTACGGCCTGTCGCAGGTGATCGCTATTTTCAGCGATGACACCGATATTTATTTCGCCCGCCAGCTGGTCGGCGAACGCATGGCATCTGCCAGCGGTCGTCTGCCTTATGGCTTACAACCAGAAATGGGCCCTATCGCTACTGGTCTGGGTGAAATCTTTATGTTCACCGTTGATGCTGAGCCGGGCGCAGTCAATGCCGATGGGGCTGCCATCACGCCTATGGATTTGCGCAGTGTGCACGACTGGATTATCCGCCCGCAGCTGATGCAGGTGCCGGGCGTGGTGGAAGTGAACCCCATCGGTGGTTACGAGCGTGAAGTCGTGGTGCAGATGCAACCGCAACGTATGCTGTCCGCTGGCATCAGCAGTGCCGATATTGTGGCCGCTATCCGCGCTAATAATGAGAACCGTGGCGCCGGATTTGTTGAGCGAAATGGTGCGCAATGGCTGATGCGGATTCCGGGGCAGGCAATGCAGGCCGACGATATAGCGGCAATTACCATTACCTCTGACAATGGAAAAACGGTGCATATCAGCGACGTGGCCGAGGTGACCATTGGCCACGGCCTGCGCACCGGCGCCGCGACCCAGAATGGCCGGGAAGTGGTGATGAGCACCGTGTTTATGCTGGTTGGTGAAAACAGCCGCACAGTGGCAAGTAATGTCGGTAAAAAACTGGCCGAGATTAATGCGTCTCTGCCTGAAGGCATTGTGGCAACGGCTGCCTACGACCGCACCGGACTGGTAGAGAAAACCCTGAATACCGTCACCACCAATCTGGTGGAAGGTGCTTTGCTGGTGATTGTTATTTTGTTCCTGATGCTGGGCAATATCCGCGCGGCCATCCTTACCGCGCTGGTTATTCCTCTGGCAATGCTGATGACCTTTACCGGTATGGTACAGACCCGTGTCAGCGCCAACCTGATGAGTCTGGGCGCGCTTGATTTTGGTCTGCTGGTCGATGGTGCCATCATCATTGTCGAAAACTGCCTGCGTCGTCTTAGTCAGCAGACAGGCCCGCTTGCATTAAAAGAACGTCTGCAACTGGTGTTTGAAGCTACCCGGGAAGTCATTCGTCCGGCCTTGTTCGGCGTGTTTATTATCACCGCTGTATACGCGCCAATTTTTGCCCTCGAAGGTGTTGAAGGCAAAATGTTCCACCCGATGGCCATCACTGTTGTGATTGCTCTGCTGAGTGCAATTCTGCTGTCAGTCACCTTTGTGCCTGCAGCAGTGGCGCTGTTATTCAGAGGCCCGGTGACTGAAAAGCATAACCCTCTGGTATCGGCACTCACGCGCATGTATCGGCCATTATTGGCTCTGGTTCTGAAAGCCCGGGTATCCATCATCGGGCTGGCATCAGTACTGGTTTTACTGAGCATCTGGCAAGCCACTAGGTTAGGCAGCGAATTTGCTCCGAATCTGGATGAAGGTGATATTGCCATGCATGCACTGCGCATCCCAGGTACTTCACTCAGCCAGGCCATCGCCCTGCAGGAAACACTGGAAGAGCGCATCAAAGCCTTGCCAGAAGTTGAGCGGGTATTTGCCAAAATCGGTACCGCTGACGTCGCGACCGACGCCGTGCCCCCGAGTGTGGCCGATAATTTTATTATCCTGAAACCACGAGACCAGTGGCCAGATCCGAATAAACCCAAGCAGCAGGTGGTCGCCGAACTTGAAGCCTTGGTCAGTGAGATTCCTGGCAACCGGTATGAATTTTTACAGCCCATTCAGATGCGCTTTAACGAATTACTCGCCGGTGTACGCGCCGAAGTTGCTATCAAGATTTTCGGTGACGATCTGGATGTGTTAACTGGCCTAGGTGTGTCGCTTGAGAAAATTGTTGCTGGTGTCGACGGTGCAGTGGATATTCAGACCGAGCAGGTGACCGGCTTGCCACTGCTGGAATTTATTCCGGATGCTGATGCATTACGCCGTCACGGTATCAGCCGTCAGCAACTGCAGGATCAGTTGGCCACCGCTCTTGGCGGTGAAGTTGCAGGTACCCTGTTTGAAGGAGATCGCCGGGCAGATATAACCGTACGCCTGCCTGAAACTGTACGCGCTGATATCGACGGCCTGAACTATTTACCGGTGACCGTTGCACACGGGCAGGTTGTTCCACTGCAGGAGCTGGTCACACTCAGTGAAAACATCGGTGTAAATCAGGTAAACCGCGAAAATGGTAAACGCCGCCTGGTAGTCACCGCCAACGTTCGCGGTCGCGATCTTGGCAGTTTTGTGGAAGCCGTGCGCAATGCTGTTGGTGATGAACTGGATATTCCCGCAGGCTACTGGGTGGAATATGGCGGTACCTATCAGAAGCTGCAGTCCGCGTCACAAAGACTGATGATTGTTGTGCCAGTAACTTTGCTTATGATCGTTGGCTTGCTGGTACTGGCACTGAATTCTGTGCGCGACGCACTGGTCATCTTTACCGGTGTTCCACTGGCCTTAACCGGCGGCGTACTGGCGCTGACCGTGCGTGATATTCCCTTTTCGATTTCTGCGGCCGTAGGATTTATTGCCCTGTCGGGTATCGCCATTCTGAACGCATTAGTGATGGTGTCGTTTATCCGGGAATTGCAGCGCTCTGGCCGAAGCATTGAGCAGGCCATCGTTGAAGGTGCACTGACCCGCCTGCGTCCGGTGATTACCACCGCGCTGGTAGCGTCACTGGGTTTTGTCCCGATGGCACTGAACTCAGGTATCGGCTCAGAAGTACAACGACCACTGGCAACCGTGGTGATTGGTGGTGTTATTTCTTCTACGATTCTGACCTTATTTGTGATTCCGGCACTGTACCGTCTGGTGCATCGTAGTGAAAAACGAGGGAATGCATGAAGTTTTCCATAGCAGGTCTTGTACTTTTACTCGTCATGTTAACGACAGCGTCCTTCGCCGTGGCTCATGGCGTTGATGATAATACCCGGACGTTTCTGCAACAGAATACCGGCGTGCAATTCGTCCCCTTTCTGTATATCGGTGCCAAGCACATGATCACAGGATACGATCACCTGCTGTTCCTACTAGGGGTAATCTTCTTTCTGTTCCGCAGCCGGGAAGTGCTCCTCTACGTCAGTCTGTTTACTCTGGGACACAGCATTACCCTGATGTCGGGCGTGCTGGCCAATATTCAGGTTAACGCTTACCTGATTGATGCCATCATCGGCCTTTCGGTTGTGTACAAAGGCTTCGACAACCTGGGTGGCTTTAAGCGGGTGTTGGGGTTTCAGCCGGACACACGTTACGCCGTACTGATTTTCGGCCTGTTTCATGGTTTTGGTCTGGCGACCAAGTTGCAGGAATTTCATATTCCCGAAGACGGACTGCTGACCAATCTGATTGCCTTTAATATCGGCGTCGAAATCGGACAGTTTGCTGCACTGGGCATTATCCTGATACTGATCTCGGCATGGCGTCATTCAGCAACCTTCAGCCGTTTCGCCGTACTCACTAATACGTTGTTGATGGCATCGGGCATCATGCTCACCGGCTACCAGTTAACTGGCTACTTTACGTCCTGAGGAGAGGAAAATGACAAATGCACAGATTCCGGCTAAGCAGCTCTGGCTGGCAACACTGACAGCAATTGCAGCGGGTCTGGTGACGCTGGTTACCGTCATCATGCCAGCGGAATACAATATAGACCCGACTGGTATTGGCGCTCGTCTTGGCCTAACGGCGCTGTCACCGGAACAGCTGATTGAAGCACCATCGGCCCTGAGTGACCCAGCGAATATAGATGGCTTGACTACCCTGGTTATCCCGGCTGGCAGTGGCAAAGAATTCAAACTGGAAATGACAGAAGGTAGCCAGGTTGATTTTGAATGGATCACTGATGGTGTCAGTATTTATGTTGATACCCATGGCGAACCGTTTAATGACACCAGTGGCTACTTTAAAAGTTATGCCATTACCACAACCAGTGAAATGAAAGGTAGTTTTACTGCACCTTTTGCTGGAACCCATGGCTGGTATTTCCGCAACGACAGTCAACAGGACATAACCGTCCAGCTATTTTTTGAAGGTCAGTACAAAAATCCTCATGCGATTTAAATCGCCAACAAGCAACAGGAGTTACTACATGAAAGCATTATTACTATCCGCCCTTCTGACGATTTCCGCATTCAGCGGAACTGTACAAGCTCACGGCGACCACGGTGCTATAAGTGAGTCAGGTGCGATGAATATTGCGACCCGCGTTGTGCAGAAAATGACCCTGCGAGACTATGGCTATACAGCTGGTCAACTGGATACCAGTTGGCAGAGCATTGGTAAAGATCAGGTCGTTCTGAAAGAAAGTGGGGAGAACTTCTACGTTGTTGAAGTTACAAAATCCGGTTCTGATGAAAAGGTGTATGTAAAAGTTCTTCTGGATGGCAGCATTTCTGACGTGTCAAAAGTGTATCCGTTCTGATCAGATTGGGCAGTTTGAATGCCGTTCCTTCGAATCCGATAGAGAAGGAACGGCGCGACCGGGCGAAACAAGCATCATCAGTGATGATGTTTATCGAGTTAGCCCCCATCAGCAAAAAGACACCAAATAAAACAATCGAAAAGTACAAACAATCATTAGCCTACTTTTTGATACAAAATGCTCAAGTTATCTAGAAATTTGCTCACCAGGAGCTTTACCGCACATGCATACCGCGGTCCTTATCTGTAGTAGTTCAGACCCAATCTGACAGTCGCCCGTTTTAACTTGGTGCCTGTCAGGTTACATCTGGGTTAAATTCT
>MDTC01130594.1_pt1 | contig 11857 bp, 12 predicted proteins | sample 811181 | NCBI WGS metagenome assembly MDTC01 (sample SAMN05326644, study PRJNA326480) | marine metagenome | isolation source: seawater | place: Pacific Ocean: North | collected 2011
AAAATCTTTATAGAAGACCCAAGTATTCTTTTTAAAATATTTCTTCTGAGAGATAATAATGGTGATTTATATGATATTTCTGCTGATACAATAAGACTTATCAGAGAAAATCTATACCTAATTAATAAAAATTTTAAAAATAACCCTGTAAATAGAAAATTATTTATTAGTATTTTTTATCAAAAAAATGGAGTTACAAAATGTTTAAGAAAAATGAATGATTATGGTGTGCTTGAAGCATATTTAAAATCTTTTTCAAAAATTGTTGGCATGATGCAATTTGACCTATTTCATATTTACACTGTTGATGAACATACTCTTTCGGTTTTATCAAATACTAGGTTTATGAGTTCAGAAGATTGTAAATTAAAATATTCTTTTGTTTATGAGGTTTTTAAAAAAATTACTTCTCCTGAAATTTTATATCTAGGCGCCCTTTTTCACGATATAGGAAAGGGTAAAAATAAAGACCATTCAAAAATTGGATCAAAGGAATCATTAAAGTTTTGTGAAAAACATGGGATGAGCAAACATCAATCTGAAATGGTTTGTTGGCTAGTGGAAAATCATTTATTAATGTCTTTAACAATACAAAAAAAAGATATTAGCGATTCAGATGTGATTAAAAACTTCGCGGATATTGTAAAGACACAAGAAAGGCTAGATTACTTATATCTTCTTACTATTGCTGACATAAGAGGAACAAATCCTGAATTATATACTGACTGGAAAGATTCATTATTAAAAGAATTGTATACATCGTGCAAATCATATTTTAGAAAAAATATTTTTGATATTAAAAAACCTGATAGATATGTCAAAAATTTAAAAAAAACTGTTCAAAAAACGCTGTCAAAAAAAATTACCAAAAAAGATTTCGAAAAAATGTGGTCTTTACTAAATACGGACTACTTCAGAAGACATAGCGATGACGAAGTATCATGGCACATTGAATTAATAGCAAAAAGTATACCTAATAATGCTGTTTCAATTAGAGAAAGCGATGTTAAAGGGTGTACAGAATTATCTGTATACCAAAATAATAGAAAAAATATTTTTTCTTATATAGCAAATATAATTGACAATTTAGATATTAATATAGTAGATGCAAGAATAATTACATTAAAAGATGATCAAGCCATTGATACATATCTTCTACTAGACAAAAATGGAAAATTTATTAAGGATAATTACACGTTAAAATTTTTGAGCGAAAAAATTTCTGATATATTAAATACTTCTGAGTATAAAATTAATAAAATTACAAAAAAACCTACTGGAAATATAGCAAATTTCAAAAAATTTATTAATATAAATATATCAGACAAAATACATGAGCTTTTAATAGAAATAAGCACGCTTGATCATCCAGGCCTTCTTTCAAAAATATGTGAATCTTTAGATAGCTGTGATTTAATGGTAAAAGATGCGAAAATAGCAACAATAGGAGAGGAAGCCAATGATATATTCATTGTAAAGCCAATAAATGAAGAATATTATTATTCTGATAAGAATATTGATGCTATAAAAAAGAATATCAAACTAAAGATTTCAGAATTATATAATTAATTATAGAGGCCATAATGACTAAAAAACTTATTGAAGAAGGGTACGAAAATTTAACTAACTCGGTTGATATTTCTAAAAATGAAGATTTACTATATGCTGTAAAAAACACTATTAATGATCTTGATAAAGGTAAAATTAGAGTTGCTGAAAAAATTAATTCTAAATGGATTGTGAATGATTGGATAAAAAAAGCCATATTAATCTATTTTTCTATTTCTGATAACTCCATCATAAAAGATGATGTATCAAACTTTTACGATAAAGTACCATTAAAATATAATAACTTATCAGAAAGCGATGCTTTAAAAAATAAAGTAAGAATTGTGCCAAGAGCTACTGCAAGATATGGATCTTATCAAGCTCCGGGAGTTATTTTAATGCCCTCTTATGTTAATATTGGCGCGTATGTTGATGAATATACAATGGTAGATACATGGGCAACCGTAGGGTCGTGCGCTCAAATTGGAAAGAATGTACATTTGTCAGGAGGTGTTGGAATTGGGGGTGTTTTAGAACCTCTTCAAGCTACTCCTACAATAATAGAAGATAATTGTTTTATTGGCGCAAGATCAGAAGTGGTTGAAGGAGTTATTGTAGAAAAAGGCTCTGTAATTTCTATGGGTGTATACATTGGTAAAAGCACAAGAATATATGATAGAAATACTGATCAAATTTCCTACGGTTTAATACCAGCTGGATCTGTCGTTGTATCTGGAAATCTTCCTTCGAAAGATGGAAAATATAGTATGTATGCAGCGATAATTGTAAAGAAAGTTGATGAAAAAACTCTTTCAAAAGTTGGGATCAATAATATATTAAGGGATCTTGATTAATGAGTGAAAATTTTAATACGGTAGAGATTGCAAAAAAATTAATAGAAAAAGAATCTATTACTCCAAATGATAGTGAATGCCAAGAATATATAAAAAATGAATTATCAAATTATGAATTCTCATGTGATAATTTAAATTATAAAGACGTAAAAAATGTATGGTTAAGAAGAGGGGTAAATAAACCGATAGTTGTTTTTGCAGGACATACTGACGTTGTTCCTCCAGGAAGTATCGATGAATGGGAAACAAACCCTTTTATTCCAGAAATAAATAAAAATATTTTATATGGTAGAGGAGCTTCAGATATGAAATCAAGCATTGCAGCTATGATTTCTGCAACGCAAAGATTTATAAAAAATAACCCTAACCATAATGGCTCTATAGGATTTTTATTAACAAGTGATGAAGAAGGTCCAGCAGAAAATGGAACAAAAAAAGTAATTGAAAAATTTAAAAAAGAAAATATCGAAATAGATTACTGTATTGTCGGAGAACCAACCAGCAGTAAGGTTTTTGGAGATACTATAAAAAACGGCAGAAGGGGATCGATTACAGGACACTTAAAGATTATTGGTGTTCAAGGACATATTGCATATCCAGAACTAGCAAAAAATCCAATTCACTATGCTGGAGCCTTTATAAATGAAATGAATAACTATACTTGGGACAACGGTAACAAATATTTTCCTAAATCCTCCTTTCAAGTATCATCTATTTATTCTGATAAAGTATCTTCTAATATGATTCCAGGCACAGTTAACATAATTTTTAATATAAGATTTTCTAATGAATTAGATCAAAATAAAATAAAAGAAAAATTTAAAAAAATATTATCTAAATTAGATTTTAAATATAAAATAGATTGGAAATGTTCAGCAGAACCATTTATTACAGATGAAGGTAAACTTACAAAAGCTCTTCAAAAAATAATAAAAGAAACTATAAATATAGAACCAAATTTATCTACAAGTGGTGGTACTTCTGACGCAAGATTTATTTCTCAGCATGCAAAAGAAACAATAGAATTTGGTCCTTTAAATCATTCTGCGCATAAAATAAATGAAAACATAAGTTTGGATGACTTAAATAGTTTAGAAAAAATATATTACGGTGTTTTGTGTGAACTTCTATTATAAATATTTCTCACATAATGAACTAAATTCTTTCCAATGTGCTTTATCAGATTTATCTAGTAAATTAAAAAGCTCATCAAGTAATTTATCATACGTCTTTTTTGAAATACTATTTGAAATTAATTGGTATCTTAAAAATACTAAATACGTATTTAAGACATCTGTCTCGCAATAATCTCTTATCTCTTTTATATTGTTTTCAAGGTAATAGTCTGTGACAAAACTACCATCAATTCCGTATTTACCTGGAGCACCAATTAATTGCGCTATATCACTTAATGATGCTGGTTTTTTATATCCTGATAAAACATCCATAAGATCTAAATGTCTGTCGTGATATCTGTTCAAATAATTATTCCATTTAAAATCTCTATCATCGCCTCCTTTGTCCCAATACTTAATTGAAGAAATTCCATGATATAAAGATCGGTAATGAATAACTGGTGAATCAAAGCCCTTTCCATTCCAACTAATAATTTGTGGCTGGTATTTATCTATAACATTAAAAAAAAGTTTTAAGATCTCTGCTTCTTTTGATTCTTCATTACCAAGAGAAAGTAATGATATTTTATCATTTTTGTCAAAAATGTTTTTGTATAAAACAGATATTGCTACTATTTTATGAAGATGAAGTGGTTGAAACATAGTTCCGCTTTTTTGAAATTGAGTATGTTCCATAGCCTTGATAATATCTTTTTTACTCAAATCTTTTAAACCTAAAATTCTTGCTCCGCCCTCTGTATCAGGAACAGTCTCTATATCAAAAACTAAAATATTCATTTATTAAAAATCCCTGTAGAAATATACCTATCGCCTCTATCACAAATTATCGATACAATTACTGCTCCTTTTTCTTTTTTTGCAACCTCTAACGCCACAAATGTAGTTCCTCCTGAAGAAGGTCCAGAAAATATTCCTTCTTGTGTTGCAAGATCTTTTGTCGTATCTTCAGCTTGTTTTTGAGTTATATAAATAATTTCATCAATATTTTTTTCATCAAATATACTTGGTATATATTCTTTAGGCCATTTTCTTATTCCTGGAATCGAAGACCCCTCTTCAGGCTGTACACCTATAACCTTTATTTTAGAATTCATAGATTTAAGATATTTCGCAGTCCCAACTATTGTTCCCGTTGTTCCCATTGATGCTACAAAATGTGTAATTTTTCCTTTTGTATCTCTCCATATTTCTGGACCAGTAGTATTAAAATGGGCATCTACATTATCCATATTTCCAAATTGATCTAGTACTAAACCATGATTTTCATTTTGCATTTTTAATGCTAAATCTCTAGCGCCTTCCATTCCATCAGATTCAGAAACAATTATAATCTTGGCGCCATAAGCAATCATAGCAGCTCTTCGTTCTATGCTCATATTATCTGGCATTATCAAAATTAAATTGTATCCTTTTACTGCACAAACCATTGCAAGTGCTATTCCAGTATTGCCACTTGTAGCTTCAATTATTGTATCTCCAGGATTTATTAAACCTCTATTTTCTGCTCCTGAAATCATGTTCATAGCAGCTCTATCTTTAACAGACCCAGCAGGATTATCTCCTTCGAGCTTAACTAATAATTGATTATCTGTTTTATTTAATCTCTGTAGTTTTACTAAGGGCGTATTTCCTATAAGGGAATTAATAGTTTTAAATTTCATATTCATTTATTCAATATTAATGCATTTGCAATTGCGTAATTTTTTTCATCAGATATAGAAATATGAATTATTTTATTAAAATAAGATTCAAATTCCTTTCTTTTATTTAATTCTACAAATGGTTTGCCAAGATTATTATGGTTAATAGATATATTTTTTAATAAAGAACCATTTACAATTCCAATGCCTAGAGCTTTTCCTACTGCTTCTTTCGCAGCAAATCTCTTAGCCAAAAAAAACTCTTTATTTTTTGATAGATTAAAACTTTTTAATTCGGCAGGACTTAAAATCTTTTTAGCAAATTTATCTCCGTATATAGAATAAATATTTTTTATTCTATCAAGCTCCACTATGTCTATTCCAATCCCAAATATATTCATTATGCATTCTCGATTAAATTTTTCATTTTCTTAATAGCATCTGATAAACCAAGAAATATTGATTCAGCTATTATTGAATGGCCTATATTTAGCTCATTCAGATTATTAATTCTAGCAATTTCTTTGACATTAGTATAATCAAGCCCATGTCCTGCATTTACAATTAAAGATATCTTATGGGCATGCTCGCTTGCAAGTTTAATCCTTTCCAAATGAGTTTTCTTTTCTTTCTCAATAGCTTCTGCATAACTTCCTGTATGTAATTCTACAGCATGAGCATTTAATTCTTTAGCTAAATTTATTGTATTAATATCTGGCTCTATAAAAAGTGATATTTCAGACTCAGATTCTTCAAGGTCCGATATAGCTTTTTTTAATAATGTAAAATTTTTTTTTACATTAAGCCCTCCCTCTGTTGTAAGCTCTTGTCTTTTTTCAGGAACTAAACATATATAATCGGGCTTAATTTTATTAGCAATCTTGCACATTTCGTCTGTTGCTGCCATTTCTAAATTCAATTTTGTTTTTATATTTTTCCTAGCAATTTTTATGTCTTCAAATTGAATATGTCTTCTATCCTCTCTTAAATGCATTGTAATGCTATCGGCACCACTATCCTCGGATAGCCTAATTGCAGTTAGCATATCAGGATAAGGCGTATATCTCTGTTGTCTTATTGTTGCAACATGGTCTAAATTTACACCTAGCTTTACCATTATTTATCACCTTGATATTACAAAGAAATATACTTTAGTATTTCTCTTGTTTTAATTTTTTTTGGTTGTATATAATAATCTATTAGTCTTTTCATTAATACCCTTGATTCTCTTAAACTTTGTTTATTATAGGAAAGATTCCCAGATAACGCTAAAAACGTTTCTCCTGAATAAGTTTCTTTATCACTTAAGCTGATTTCTGGACCTTGATCAATTTTATAAACATATTTTTTATTTTTGTCTATATATTCGTTGCTAATATCATTATCAAAAACAATATAATGTCCTGTTAAAATTAACAAACCTATTTCATAATTATTTAAATCTATTAAAAAATGTTTAGATTTTATAAGATTATTTAAAGACTTATTATAATGCTCGTATAGCCTTTCAATTTGATAATCATTTTTTGTTAAGTAATGCATTAATTCATTATAATACATGCCAATAATATTATGATTTTGTGAAAAATCTATTTTTTCGTTTACCTCTGACTCACGTAAAAATTTTATATCCCCTTTTCCTGACCAATTAACACTGTAAGATGTAAATAATTCTAAAGGACTGCTTTTCTTATTAGTTTTTACGCCTTTATGCATCAAGGTAATTTTTCCATAGTCTTTTGCTACAGCATCGTAAAGATTACTAGATTCCCTATAAGGTGTTATTTTAATAATATAAATATCTGATGTAACCATATTAATTATATGAATTTAGAAAAGATTCGGAATCCTTCCATCTAGGATCATGTTTAACAAATATTTTTAGAAAAACTTTTTTATTAAATAATTTTTCAGAATTAATTCTAGCTGCCGTACTAATTTTTACTAGCATAGCTCCTTCTTTCCCTATAACTATACTAAGATGGCTCTTTTTTTTTAGATAAATAGTAGCAGCTACAGAGATTAATTTTTTTTCATGATCAAATTTATTAACCTCAACATGTAATGAGTATGGAACTTCAACAGATAGAAATTTAATACAAGCTTCTCTTATATATTCTGCAACAAAGAATTCGCTCGGCCTATTACTAATAATTCCTTTATAGTTATTTTCTTTATCTTCTGGAAGTAAATCCTTTATTATCTTTTTTAGCTTTGAAACATTTTTAGATTTTTTTGAACTAATTGGTATTATCTCATCATAAATATCAATGATTCTCTTTGGAATATTTAAAAGAATCTGCGGCAGTTTATTTTTATTAGTATCGAGATCAATTTTATTTAAAACTAATAATTTTGGTGAATCCAATTCTTTAATATTCTCAATTACCTTAATATCATCATTATCAATTTCATTATAATTCACTAAATGCAATATAACATCAGCTTCATAAACTGCAGATAAGGCATTTTTGTTTAAAATTCTATTAAAATCTTTTTTTATATTAAAATTCAAACCTGGCGTATCAACAAATAAATACTCTACTTTATTCTCATTTAATACACCATCTATTTTATGCCTTGTTGTTTGTGGTTTGTTTGTAGCGCCTGCTAGATGTTTATTTATCAATAAATTAAATAAAGTAGATTTTCCTACATTTGGTTTACCAATTATTGATATATTCCCACTATGCATTTTTATTGTTATAAATTTTATTAACTTTATTTAAAGCTCTTAATGCAGCTTCTTGCTGGGATTTTCTCTTATTAATACCAACCCCATCCTCAGATATATTATATTTTTCTATTTTGCAGATAGTTTTAAAACTAATTTTATTATTAATATGTAATTCTGAGGTCTCATAAATTGGTAATTCGCAATTATGAGATTGAAGTAACTCCTGTAATTTTGTCTTAGAATCTTTTAGATCATCTTCACTTGGTAGTTCATTAATATAATTATCAAAAATCTCTCTTATAAATTTTTTAACCCCATCAGATCCTTCTATCAGATAAACTACTGCAATTAATGCTTCCAGTGCATCAGATATTATTGAATCTCTTCTATTACCACCACTTTTTCTCTCACCTTCACCTAATATAATTTTACTTCCTAAATCATAGTCTACAGCTATCTTACTTAATGTTTCTTTTCTTACCAAATAAGACCTTTTTCTGCTTAAAGCTCCTTCATCATCCTCGGGGAATTTATTATATAAATATTCTGCGATAAAAAATCCTAGAACTGCATCTCCAAAAAACTCAAGTCGTTCATTATTTTTATTGCTTGCGCTTCTATGGGTTAGAGAATCTAAATATAATTGAGAATTTTTTATTTTATCAGATAATAAATTTTCTATACCTATACTTTTCATTTTAATACTATTTTATTGAGTTTCCTATTCTATTAAACTTAAAACTAAAATTATCACTATTAAAACTAAACCATATCAAAAATGCTTTTCCTACTAAATTCTCTTCAGGAACAAATCCCCAATACCTACTATCGCTACTATGGTCCCTATTATCGCCCATTACAAAATATTTTCCTTCTGGTACTATAAAAATATTATCATTTGACGGGCTCATATTATCATCCAATATATCATATAATTTTTTATTATTATTCTCAGAAAACATAATGATCTCAGGTCTTGAGAATTCATTAAGATAATTGTGATCTTTTTTCTCAATTTTTTTATAATTAACATTATTAACATATATATTTTTATTTTCGTATCTTACTTCATCTCCAGGTATACCAATTACCCTTTTTATAAAATTAATTTTTTCATTCTCAGGATATCTGAAAACAATAATATCGCCTCTTTTAGGTTCTGAAATTTCTATTATTTTAGACTTAGTAATTGGAAGTCTAACTCCATACTGATATTTGTTCACAAGAATATAATCACCGATCAATAACGTTGGGAGCATTGATCCAGAAGGAATTCTAAAGGGTTCTGCTAAAAAAGACCTTAAGAACAATACAATAATTAAAATAGGTAAAAATGATTTCGCCTGATTTGTTAACCAATTTAAGAGTTTATTATTGCCTCTATTAATTAATACTAATATTAAACTAATAAAAATTAATAAAACCAATATAAATTCTAAATCTATGCTATTCATTTATATTTCTTCTACTAAATTTTGTTTATATTTAATCTTTTTTAAGAACTGTTAATACATCTTCTAGCTCAGAAACTAACTGATGCACTAATTGTGATGATAAAGAACTGTCATTATTTGCATCTTCCCCGGATAGTTTTTTTCTTGCCCCATCAATTGTATATTTTTGATCATGAAGAAGACTTCTTATCTGTCTAATTAATAAAACATCGTGACGTTGATAATACCTTCTATTCCCTCTTCTTTTTACTGGGGATAGCATTGGAAATTCCTCCTCCCAATATCTTAGAACATGAGATTTAACATTACATAATTCGCTAACCTCGCCTATAGTAAAATACTTTTTACTAGGGATAGACTCATTATTTTTATTGTCACTCACTAAATGCATTATTTTCAACTCGCGCTTTTAATTTTTGACCCGCTCTAAATGTTACTACTCGTCTTGGGCTAATCATAACATCTTCACCTGTTTTTGGATTTCTTCCGGGCCTTTCTTTTTTATCTCTCAAAATAAAATTACCGAATCCTGATATCTTTACATCTGATCCTGAAACTAAAATTTCAGATATTTCTCCAAAAAACACTTCGACAAATTCTTTAGCCTCTCTTTTATTAAGCCCAAGTTCTTCATATAACTGTTCAGATATTTCCGCCTTTGTAAGTGCCATTTTGCTTCCTTGATAATATTATTTTCTTAATTCAATTTTGAATTTACTTTCAAGTTCCTTCAAAATATTCGCAATATAATGATCTGCTTCTTCATGAGTTAGTGTTTTTTCCTCATCCTGAAAAATAAAGCCCATTCCTAAGCTCTTTTTTTCTTTAGGTATATTTTTACCCATATACAAATCAAAGAGTAATATCTTTTTTAGAGAATGTACATTTATTTCTTCTATTAATTTTAATATATCTTCATACCTTATTGATACGTCAATCAAAAAAGATAAGTCTCTTCTAATATATGGCAATTTTGAGTAATTAATAAATTTTTCTTTTGTATTATTTTTAATTTTATCAATTAAATTGTTAATAGATAACGACATTATTATATATTGCTTTTTTTTATCGAAAATATCATTAATTGTGTAATCTAGGTTCTCTTTGTTAAGTCCAAATAATTTAGCAATATCCTCTACCAATGTAGTCATATCATATTTATCAAACTTTTGATTTTTTGAAGCCCAATTTTCATCGTATTTATCTCCACATGCAACACAACTTAAAATTTGATCAGTATTTTCACCATAAACATTACTAATCTCAAAAAAACGATAAGAATTTTCAGGGTTAACGTTATTATTGTATTCAATGTTTTTAATTAGTGAAGACATTATATTACTTCTAAGTTTATTTTGCTCAAAACTCATATAATTTGATATTACAAAATGACTGTCAAATTTTTTATTCTTCCAGTCAAAATTCTCAAGAGCATTATCATTTGTAAAAGAATAATTTATACACTCAGAATAGCTATTTTTATATAAATAACCCTTAACTTCATTTATTACATGAAATGGAATATATTCTTTACTTGGCTCGACACTTATTTTTTCTGAAATAACTGGAATATTATCGTATCCATAAAGTCTAGCTATTTCTTCTATATAATCTGCATGAATATTTAAATCATATCTAAAGGTTGGGTTTTTTACAGAATTATTTTTATTATCATACTTACATCCAATTGATATAAGTAGTTTTTCAATCTCACTATCCTTAATATCTATCCCTATAGTTTTTCTAATTTTATCAAAATCAATTTTAACTTCTTCGCTTTTGGGGAGTAACTCTTTATTTTTAATAAAATTAATATCAGAAAAATTACAAATTTTATTATCATGCAAAATATTACTAAATTTTATTAACGCTTCTTCTGGTAAGTCATAATCCACGCCTCTCTCAAATCTATGGGATGACTCTGTTTGCAATTTTAGTAATCTAGCTTTATTTGCCATAAAGCTAGGTACAAAAAAAGCACTCTCAACAATAATATTTTTTGTATTTTTTGTAACAGAAGAATCTTCTGAACCAATAATTCCTGCTAAAGAAATAATTTTATCTGTATCGCTAATCACAATATTTTCTTTATCTAACTTATATTCATTACCATCAAGAGCTTTAAAACTTTCTTTATCCTTTGAAAGCCTAACTGAAACATCCCCTTTAATCTTATCAGCATCATAAGCATGCATAGGTTGTCCAATATCTATGGTTAAATAATTTAAAATATCAACTATAGGATGAACTAGTTTTATACCAATATTATTAAGCCTTTGTTCTATATATTTTGGTGTTTTATTAGATACTGAAACATTCTTTAGAAGCATATAACCATATTTTGGGCATATATTTTTTTCTAATATATTAAATTGTATTTCTGTATTCTCACAAGTAGAATTAATTTTTTTATTATTTTCACTATTTTTATATTTATATTTTTTATCAATACAATTTAACTCCCTAGAAATTCCAAATACAGATAGGCAGTCTGATCGGTTTGGGGTTAAATCTAGATCTATAACATAATCATCTTTTATAGAAGAAA
>MDTC01035868.1_pt1 | contig 11856 bp, 8 predicted proteins | sample 811181 | NCBI WGS metagenome assembly MDTC01 (sample SAMN05326644, study PRJNA326480) | marine metagenome | isolation source: seawater | place: Pacific Ocean: North | collected 2011
CAGACTTAGATTTTCCATCTAGGGGTTTTGCAGCTGCATCATAATACACATTATCAAATTCATCACCAACTCCTTCACCAGCTCCAGCAGCAACTGCAGTAGTGCCATTTTGAAGACCAGTTGGAATAGCTGTTGATGAAGTAGAAGTGGCATCATGCCAAGCTGAGCTGTTAGATGTTAAACAGAATATAAAAGATGGATTAGTTACAGTCCCCTGGAAGATAGTAATTTGATCACCACTTACGGACAAGGCCCAGCTATTACCGAGACTACTATTAGTTATTGAGCCATCAGTAGGTAAAATTATAGAACCATCACTTGCATCCTCTTCAAATGAGATTATGGTACCTGCAGCAACAGCAGCGGGTGCAGTGTAAAGTAGTACACCTTCTGTAGTGTCATTATTTCTCCAATTACCATTTGTAGCATGCCATCCAGACTCAGTGAACAAAATTTCAGTTCCTGCATCTAAATCAACAAGAGGAATAAACTCAAATCTATCATTTGCATCAGCAATAAGTGAGGTTACTATCACGTCACCTGCGGATAGTGTAGTTTGAGAAATAACCATTAAAGGGAAAAAGAAAAGTAAATTGTATAAATTTTTCATATCATTTTATTTTTATATTTTAAAAGTAAATAATTTATATTTAATAAATATTAAAAACTAGCCTAAACTGTTGAAATTATTATAATTTTTAAATTTACTTATGGTTTTTATGTTCCTAGTGAGGTGTTTATGCTCAAAACATATTTTACTTTTTTAAGAACTTTTTGGTTACAGAAAACGACGCAGACTCTATCTTTATAAAGTAAATACCAGCAAAAATGTTTGGAATAAATATGGACCTATCTTTTGTTCGAGTTTGATAAATTTTTTTACCGCCAAAATCATATATAACTATATCTAACATTTTATGATTTTTGGTCAGAATATTAATATTGTTTGAAGTAGTCGGGATTGGGAAAATCTTAATAGTTTCGTTATTGGAAATATCAGTCGTACCAAGCGTGTAGTCAAGCACAAATTGAAGTGCATCATTTGCCATCTTCTGTCCTTCATGACTAACCCCATTTACTTCGTGTTTTTCCCAATTAAAAGTAGACCCCATATCATCAGCTACATCTAGAGCTGTTTGATAAAAATACTTACCCCTTACATACCTATTATTGCCTTGTTGAGCATCAACAGTCGCGTTGCGCCTCAATCCACTTGAATTAGGGTTGTTGTCATTTTTACCCAAATGAACAATAATCTTTTTTGCAAAAGCACTTTCCAATTTTAGATTGCTAATTTGACTATCGTCAAGTCCATAAGGAAAACGATAGCCATTTTCTGGAACTAAATACCACCCTGCGTTTGAACATATAGCAGCATTTAGTTTTGAGTTTGGAAGATACATAGCAAAACGGAGCAAAAATTGTGCGCCTGCAGAGTGCCCCCATCCGACATAACCTAGTTGATTTCCAGAAATATCATCAATCACATAATCGAATAAATTGTCAATGATTGAATATGTCCATTTGTTTTGATTGTTGTAATTATTATTTGAAGGGTTGTCATAATCTGAAAAAACATTTCCGGTTATATATTCCGTAGCTACTGTCCAATTGTTGCTATCAAACTTGGGCGCCAAAATAATGAATTTATGTTCATCGGACATGCTAACCCAGTAATCTCTATAATCGGCCGCATTTCTTCCACTGCCATGAAAAGACATCAATACAGGCATGTCTACAATTGATCCATTAGGTATGTGATAATAAATTTCTATTGGGTTTGCATCTAAAGGAGCGGGTGGGGTATAGCTAAAAAAACCAGTCATATTTGATTGAAGATCTTGAGCAATTGTAGCTTGAAAAAACATGAGACTCATTAATCTTATATAACTTTTTTTCAAAACACAATTTGCATAAGCACTTCTGCTGAAGTGGTTGAAATTCCAGAGTCATATTTGGTGTTGTCATATAAGAGCTGAAATTTAATGTTTTTGCTGAAGTACTTGGTTAGACCAGCAGCAAAAATTTTATTAGCGGCTAATATGGAATTTTGATTTGCCTCAAACTCAGGTGTTGATTCGCCAAACCTAACATCAATACTTACCCCGCTATTGGTTAAATAACCCAATTGAAAATTGTATTGATTACCCAATACCATGTAATTACTTATTTGAGTAGGTAATAATATCAAATCTGCGTTATTTAATCCATTAGCACCATTTGAGGTGTAGATCTCATCCAAGCTATCTGCCCAAGAATTAACATATTCAAACAACAGCGAAAAACCATTGAACTTCATAAGTGAATCAAAGTATAGTTTATTATAATTTGGAAAAGACTCTAATCCATTGCCGTCATACAATATAAAGTCGCCGTGTCCCTCTCCAACTTCATTGCTGGCTCCATTATTTATACTTCCTGCGGCTCCTAAAACCCACTTAAGTTTGTTTTCCTTAACAATATCAGAAGAGGTATTTTGGTTTCCTGCGGAAAAGCTTCCAAACGGGTAATAATCTATCCTACCGCCAAATTTATATTTCCCCTTGTCTACATCTCTTGAATCATTACCAAAAGAGTTTTTTCCGTCACCAGAAGTAAGTGCTACCATAGGAGCAAAAGCACCGATTGGAGAATCAAAATGTGTTTGTACAAATACTCCAAATTCTCTACCCGAATTTGAAAAAGATTGGCTCAAAGCACTTCTATCATTCATTTGCAAATTATTTTCTCGGTACATCATTTCTCTATTATTTGTAAATGAAAGCATTTGACCAAAAGTGATGGAAGCATTTTTTGAAAAATCATAAGCTACCCAAGCCTCTTGCATGGGTGTGTCCAAACTAAAGTCTGTCATAATCATAAAGCGAAGCTTTTCGTTCTTCATAGTTCCGCTCAACATAAAAACAGATGCCTTAGACTTATAAATTTGCTCACTTTTGGTGTCATCAAAGCTCAACACTCCATCTGAAACTGACTTAACTGCCGGTTGTATAAAGCCTCCGATTTTAAACAGGTAATCTCCATTGTTTGCTGATATTTCCATACCCGTTCCTTTGTCGTAAACAATGCTGTTTTCTTGCGCAAGGTTGTGCTGCATAAAGCAAACGGCTAAAACGAAAACTAAGTAACTATTTCTCATGATTAAAATTTAAATTGTTTTGTATTCTGTAAATCGGTAATTCTTGATTTTGTCCTGTTTTTATTATTCCCCAGCTTACAAAGCTATTGGGTGCTTCAGGTTCTAATACTTCATAAAGTAGGTTGGCGTTTTTTTGATTAGTGTATATAATACTAGTACCTTTTTCAAATGCCATTTTTTTGTTTACTAAGTCGATGGACACTCTTTGTAGAGAAGCCTTTTCATACTTCTTTGGAACACTGTAATAATCTATTATCAAAAAGGATTCTACATCAATTATTTCACTTGCTTTCAGACTAGAGACTTCAATGCCCAACACCTCTAGTTTTTCAATGATTTCGTTATTACGCTGAATAACATATGCGAATGGTTTTTCTCTCACGATCTGTGGTATCGGTTTTAGGGCATCTCTAAATGTGACCCCTATTTTAACCAATTCGTTCTGATCTAAGTCAATTACTTGTAAGCTGTCTGGGTAAACCTTTCTAATAGAAGTAACAAAAATCTGCTTTTCGGTTTCATTAGCTTGTGTAATTTGTCGGCGTATTTCTTGAGGGTTGGCATTTGCTGTTTCTAAATAAGAGAGTCCTACCAAATAGGTCACAAATGTTCTTCGCTTAAATGACGACCTGCCAATACGAACACCCCGAACCTCAACAAGGGTAGATATGGTGTTTGTAAGCGCAAAAGAAGTTGCACTTGACCTTGCATTAATAGACCCTTTATTAAAATGAATTTCTCCTTTTATTTTAGTCGTTGAAACATACGGGTGGTGAGAAAAGTTATAATTATCTAATGTAAGTCCTGCGTTTTTCACAAAGACATCTTCCGTATAATCCCTAAGGTTTTGCGGCACATTTAAGTTACCTGTGTATAAAAACATAACGTCATAAAAACTCGAAACACCTACCCTTCCAAAGCTGGAAAAGTCTCTCCTGAAGGGTGTGTACTCGTGGAAATCTACAGCAACTTCAGGCGAAAATTGACTAAACGCATTTTTCAATAATATAGACTCAGGAGCAATCAGCTTCGTCTGATCTCTATTTAAATCTAATCCGTTTGCGGCATATCTGCTTAATTTTAAATAGCCATCAATATTGGCCATTGGCACTACCTTAATTTCGATATTTTCTAACAGATATTGGCGTTTGTCCAAAATCTGAGCAATTAAGTATAGTACTCCTTCTGTGCTAGCGCTCTCATTTCCATGCAAACCTCCTTGAAGCCAGACTTTAATTGCATCAGGATTATTGGTCTTTTTTATGGTAACAACAGGTATTTTATAACCCATCTGGCTGTTACCCAAATAGCTTACAGAAAAAATATCGGAATATTTCTCTTGGTATGATTCTAAGAATGAAATGAGTTCCTCGTAATTGGTGTACCCCTTTTTCTTTTTAAATGCTGGGGTAATAAGTTCAAGATCTTCATAATCTTTAAAAAATTTCTCCGTGATTTTTTTAGACTGCATGTTAGGTTGTGCACAAATAAGTAAGCTACTCAAAAGCATTGTTGTAATTCCAAAAAAGAGTTTCTTTTTCAACACCAATTAAAATGAAAATGTTACCATTAGTCTTAAAATTTGCTCGTTGCCACTTATCGTATATTGAGATCCACGATAATCGCTAATCCCTAGACTACCATCTACCCATGAGTAAGATGCCTGTATTTTTGCCCCATAATTTTTGGTCAGAAATTGTCCTATTCCAATTGTATATTGGTTTGGTCTATTGTTGTAAACAGCGCTATTCATATAGGAGTATTTATCTGAGCTCAGATGCGTAAAGCGACCATCAATAGAAAATCCTTTTTTGAACAGATAACCCATTTGAATATTGAATGCATCACCAAGTATCATTTGCGACCTAACATATTGCTCTGGCGTTATATCTTGGAATTCTGTTGTTCGACCTATACGTTGTCTAAATCTACTTGTATAAGTTTGTTGGTCTAAGGGAACATCGCTGTAGGCATTGTTTCTAAGGTTAATGTCTCCAGGAACAGTAACTTTTGATTTCACATATTCACCAAGCATGAAAAAGCCTTTATACTTAAACATAAAATCAATCCCATACTTTGTGTAATCAGGTAATCTTTCCTCACCTTTATCTAGAGTGCCATTGTTGTTCAGGTCATTGATATAAATAAATTGTCGTGAGTATGATTCAGATCTTCCCCGTCTACTTGTTATGCCATTAAACACAGAATAATGACCTCCGATAACGAGCTTTGGTATGAGCTCTCTAACAATATCTACTTGCCGCCATTGCCCAAAATTTGCAAATGTACCAAAAGGCAAGAAATCAATCCTGCCTCCAACTTTTAATCCTCCCTTGTCTTGACTAAATACATTTTCACCATCTCCATTAGATACTGAAAAATATGATCTTATGTATGAGCCATTCCTCATTCTAAAATTCCCACGAAATAAAGCGCCAAATTCGCGAAGCGATGAAAAAACAGAAGTTAATCTACTTCTTTCAACAAATTGTAAGGTATTTGATCGCATCCATACTTCTCTACTATCTGTTTTCGGCATTCTTTGGCCAAAAGTTACTCTTATTTGATTTGTTATATTGTATCTTATAAAAGCATCTAGTAAGTATTTTTTTGCCCCCAAATATCTTTCTGGACCATTTCCTGTTAAATCAAACTGAAGCCTGTAGTAAAAACGTTGGTCACCGGGGTTGCCTTCAAAATTTATCCTAGCTCTTCTCATTCTAAAACGATTAGCATAGCTTATTTCATTATCTCCCACATAGTTGGTAGATTGATACCAAGGCTGAAGCCACCCCCTGATTCTAAACGAATAACTGTCGTCTTGAGAAAATCGAATTCCTTCCCCATGTCTATATGACTCTAATGATATATCGTCCTGACCAAATGATTCAAAGCCGCATATGATAAGTACAAAGCAGACAAAAGTTTTCACATTTATTTTAATGAATGTCATAATTAGATTTTAAAATTTTTTTATCCCGTAAAAATTGAATACCTCTTGAAAACACATCTGTTAATTCAAGGTTTTCCTCAAAAAAGCAAAAATCGGCATCAGCACCAATTTCTACCCCCCCTTTGTTTTTAAGCCCCAAATTTTTTGCTGGATTAAGCGTCACTAATTGTAAGGCATCAGATATTGAAAAACCAGGAACAGCAACCAACTTTTTAAACGCAACTAAATTAGCACTAACAGGAGCTTTTTTGGTCCCTATTTGATTCCCCATTTTATCACTCTCCGTAAGTCCTGCATGACCATCTGTGCTAAAAGTCAACTGCCCGATTTCGACTCCTGAGTCTAATGCTTGAATAACAGCTTTATGCGGCTCTGTGAAGCGAGAAGCACCCGTGGTGATGTCTATCATACCGCCTAATTTGGCAAATCGGATGGCTTGATCAAATAATTCCGCTGTTCTTGCAACGTGTGTTGGTGAAATGTGCTCAATAGGGAATTCGTGTTTCTCAACAATTTCAAATAGCTTATCTAACTTGTCAGACAGCCCACCTAAGTGAATGTGTAATACCCCTTTTTTACCCCCTAAAAACCCACCAATTTTTACTTCGTTGAGTTTTCGTAAAAGCTCAACTACAGTTGGATATGATGAACGAAAGTCATTGATAGCAATCTTACAACCCAAAATATTATCAACAAACATCATATCAGTCTTCACACTACCAGTAAGTGTTGGACTGTCGATTCCGTAATACCCACTGTACATGTAAGAATTTAGACCTTGTGAGGTCAAAGATTTGGTTTTCGCGTATAGTGCAGGCAGACTTCTACCAACCCCATCTGTGCCTAAAAGTCCAACAGCAGTAGTTGTACCACATGAGATTAAGTCATGAAAATCTACTTCTGGCGTCATAGACTTAAAGCCGTCTTTTCCTCCAGCACCAATTAAGTGAATGTGTTGATCTATAAATCCGGGTGTCAATATTTTAGCCTCTGCATCCCAAGTCCTGTCTACAAGACTATGCTGATCAATAGAATTTTCAATTGAATGAATCTTTCCATTAACAATTAAAATATCTTTATTGCCAAGTTTTTCTGGAGCGTATACAAACGCATTTTTGATGAGTGTTATCATTGAATAAAATGATTAATTATCAATAGCAGGATGATTATTGTTGTGAGAGGAATTATATTTCTCTTAACAATAGAAAATGTGGATACTTTAGCAATTGCAGCAGTAGCAATCAAGACTCCTGAAACTGGCGAAACGGTACGTCCAATTGAAGCGGAAAGCTGCATGGGTAAAATAAGATAGGTGGTCTCTAAACCTAGTTTTTTTGAGATAGAAGGAATCAAAGGGCCAAACGCAAAAAAAGAAGCATTCCCACTGCCCATTAACATAGATGCCAAGAAAATCATAAGGGTAAAAAATACACATATTAATACACCGCCTAAACCAAGATTTTCGGAAATGGAAACCAAACCTTTTATAAAGCCCAATGAAATAAGACCTTTGGCAAATATATCGGCGGTTACAATAAGGGTTACGACACTCTTAAATATTTTTGCCATCCCTTCCCAAAAAACCGCAAAGGAGCCAATCAATTGCTTAAAGTCTTTAGTTCGAGCAAACTCAAAAAGTGCAGCAATAAAAAAGCTAATAATCATAGCCGTTGTAGTGTCTAATGATACGGTGCTAGAAAATGGATTTGTGAGTTTAGAAAAAAGAATTAGTAATAATATTGGTATCAGCGGTATGATGGCAAATGGTTTGGGGGCGGTTGAATTATGTGCAACATTTGAGATATTTACATCTGGAGAAAAAGACTCTTTTTTATCAAAGTACTTATTGGTAAAATAATACATAATCATCATGAGGAGCGACATAGGCAGGGTAACCACCAATTGATAATTCACAAAAAAATCAATGGTATCTAACTGAGCAATTTCAGTTGCACTAGCTGTTATAGCAGATGCAGGGCCCATACCAAAACAAGTTGTTGCCGTAATCACTGAAACTGCAGAAAGTCTAGATACGCCTAAACTTATTAGAAAAGGAAACACAGATGCCATCAATAGCAATCCCAAGCCTGCAGCAGATGGAATAGCAATAAACAACAGTTGTCCTATGGGAATAACTAAAGACGCAGCCAAATAAGGATTCTTTTTTAATCCTTTTAATGGTCCTATTGCTAACTGAACCAACGCCTGAGAAGCACCAATTTTTTCAATATAAGCAACAAATCCTCCTATGGACATGATCATCAAACCAACACCAGCGTTTGTTTTGGAGAAAGATGCTTTGATAAAAGCGAAAATATCAAATGCTTTTAGACCAGTTGGATTTTTTAATTCTGGCAACTCTAAATTGAAGCCTGCAGAAATGGAAAGCATTAAAAGACCAGATATCAATAAAACAGCATGCGAATTGTATTTCTTGACAAGAAAATAAGCTGTTATAGTTATAAATATTATCGATAAAATGGGTCCTAAAATTTCCAATACTAAATATTAAAAGGAGGTGCCGTCAAGTTTTGTGCCAGGTGAAAAAAGCAATCCATTGGCTGCATCAATTTCGGTATGCTGCATAAAATCTCCTGTTAAGTCTGGATTTCGTGTATATGACTCGTTTGGGTTATTTGATAGCGGCTCAACGTCGAACGTAACTAACGTTGTCCCAGATGAATCTTTAACGGTTACCAAATCGCCGGAATTATTAATGTTAATTCTATTCTCAAATCCGTTTGCTGTTTGAATAATAGCTCCGTCAAAATCACCTGTTGGACTACCCCCCCCAAATAAAACAAGTACACCATTTGCTGGCAAAATAGTACCTGGGGGAAAAGTATGTCTTACGTCGTCTGCATCAGAAACAGTATAATTACTTAAGTCTAAGGATGGACCAGAGTTGTAAAACTCAATAAATTCATCAGCGTTTGCGTCTCTAACTCCATCACCATTTGCATCACCAGCTGAACCAGATTGTGGGTCGTAGTGCACTTCGTTTATAACAAAGCCTAACCATGGACAGCCAAAGTTTTCAGCTTCGCCTGCTTCATTAGGACAGTTATCATTGGCATCAAGGACCCCGTCTTCATCCGTGTCAGCATCATCGTCTAATACGGATATTTCAATTGCATTATTGGATAGCAATAATGCATTTTGGACACTTGCAATATTTACTGAAATAGTTTCAACACCCTCAACTTCTTGATCTTGCAATCCTGTAATACTGACCGAAGCCGTTGTATTACCTTTATTAATTGTTATTTGTTCTGAAGACAACGAAAAATCTGAGGACATACTAGCTGACCCTGAAATAGTAAGTAACATTGTCAGATCAACTGTAGCGGTAAAATTAAGGCTTGCTGTTATAGCAACCTCTCCGCCGGCCTCGCTTAAAACTGTATTGCTCGCTGTTAGCTTTACAGCTGGCAATATATCTTCTGTCTCACATGAAAAGAGCACAAACATAAATATTAAAGAGATTACTAGGTTATGTTTTTGGTTGTATTTTTTCATTTCTTGCTGCTTGGATTGTGATTGATTTTAAAATTTAAATTTTTTAGCGTTGAAAATAATTATACATTTCTATCTTTAAAAAATTAAATAAATATAAATATTTTAAAATATAATTTGTTTTTTAAACCAATCACTAGCATTAATTGACCACTCTCCGAAGTTTTTAAACAAAACCCAGAAATAATGATTATCACAAAAAGAAGAATAGGTTTATTTCTAGGTCCTGTGACATTTTTAATTGTTTTATTCTTTTTTCATCCAGAAGGATTAAATAAGGAAGGAAATGCGGTACTAGCATCTGCGATTTGGATAGCAATATGGTGGATTACAGAAGCACTTCCAATTGCTGTAACCGCACTGCTCCCCATTGTTTTATTTCCATTAAGCGGCGGATTATCGTTAAGTCAAACAACCGCCACCTACGGGCACAAATTTATTTTCTTGTTTATTGGCGGTTTTATTTTGGCGATTGCCATTGAAAAATGGGACCTACATAAGCGAATTGCATTATCCATAATACGAATTGTAGGGACAAACAAGGTTCGCATTATACTTGGATTTATGGTTGCTACAGCCTTACTTTCTATGTGGATATCAAATACTGCTACAGCCGTCATGATTTTGCCTGTAGGCATCGCTATCATATTACAAGTGAAAGACAATCCCAATTCTACTGAAAATGAAAATTCGCTATTTTCTAAAGCTTTGATGCTTGCAATTGCATACAGCGCGTCTATTGGTGGTATGGCCACACTAATTGGCACACCGCCAAATATGATTTTAGCTGGTGTGATTGAAGAAAGTTATGGCGTTGAAATAAGCTTTTTTCAATGGTTTTCTTTCGGATTGCCATTAAGTATTGTGTTGCTTTTTATAGCATGGGTTTATCTTACTAAATATGCTTTTAATTTTGATCAAAAAGATTTTCCAGGGGGTAAAAATGAAATAGAAAAACAACTAAAGAGATTAGGAAAAATCTCCTATGAGGAAAAGTCGATTTTTTATGTATTTGTGCTAACAGCATTTGCTTGGATTAGTAGAAAGTTTTTATTAGAACGCTTTATTCCAAATATTGACGACACTATCATTGCTATCTGCGCGGCGTTTATTTTATTTCTATTACCTAGCAGCAAAAGAAATGAACCCTTGATACGATGGGACGACGCTGTCAAACTTCCTTGGGGCATATTAATTCTGTTTGGTGGCGGAATGGCTTTAGCTACTGGTTTTGAAGAAAGTGGATTAGCTCTTTGGGTTGGCTCACAACTACAATTATTAGAAACCGTTCCAATTATAATGCTACTGCTTATTGTAATTACAGCTGTTAATTTTATTACAGAAATCACCTCAAATATGGCTACAACAGCTATTTTACTTCCTGTGCTGGCATCCCTTGCTAGTGCCATTGGAGTTAATCCTTATTTGCTTTTAGTAGGGGCAACTGTAGCTGCCTCATGTGCTTTTATGCTTCCTGTAGCAACCCCACCAAACGCAGTGGTTTTTGGATCTGGACATTTGGAAATAAACGATATGGTTAAAAAGGGCTTTTGGATGAATATTGCATCTATTATAATCCTAACGTTTGTGATTAACTACTTGTTGCCAATGGCTTGGAAACTAAGCTAATTATAAAGAGATACATAAAATCCATCCCCAAGAATACTAATTTACTCTTGTAGATAAAAGTGGAGAATAGGGGAGTGAAATCGAACTATTTTGGGCAAGATTTAGCTATTTATAGAAAAAATTATTCCCAAGAATAAAAAATTATTCTTGGGAATAAAAAGTGGAGGCTAGGGGAGTAAAGTCGAACTATTTTGGAATTGATTTGTTTAAAATTGTAAGTTCTTTGCCTTAGGTGTTTTGGCTATGCCAACAATCTTTTTGTGTTATTTCCGAACCAAATTTTAGATCAATTTAAGAGAATGAAATATGTATTTGGCTTATTTTCGAATTCGTAAAGCTTCCTGAAATAAAATATTCCGAACTTCATTTATACTTGGTGATACATTGACCAATAAATTGTTTTTTTCGTAAGGGTCGTTTTTTAAATCATACATCGACTCTGTTCCATCAGCATCGACGATCAGCTTATATTGAGAATCTCTAACGGTATAACTCACATTTCCATCTGTTGATTTTTCAGCATACGCATATGTTCTTAGGTCAATATTTGTGTCGCTAAGTAAGGGGTGGAAGCTTTTGCTGTTGTGTTTTTCTGAAATAGTAGAACCTGCCATTTGCG
>MDTC01232359.1_pt1 | contig 11856 bp, 8 predicted proteins | sample 811181 | NCBI WGS metagenome assembly MDTC01 (sample SAMN05326644, study PRJNA326480) | marine metagenome | isolation source: seawater | place: Pacific Ocean: North | collected 2011
TGAGTGTCGGTCGCTTGACAGCGCATTGTCGTCACAGTCAATATCCCCCGTTCTCGCTGCTGCTATTCTTTCTTTCAGATTCTATGGCTTCTCGATATCCAATTTTGTATTCTTTAATGAATTCTTTCACCCCATCTCTATATGCTATTCCTCTCGTCTCGTATAAATATTTTATCAGAGGCCGCCAACCGGATTTTGCCGTGTGAGCTAACTTGTTCAATTCAGAACCGATAGAAGAAGAAGGAGAAGAAGAAGATTCGTTGTTCTTCTCGTTATCTCCCTTTTCACGATCCTCTCTTCCGCCATGCGTCCGTGTAGCAGAATCCATCTCATTGTGTACTCTTATTTCTCTGCTCCAAGTTTGTCTGTAAAGCTCCAACGCTTTCTTCCAAATCATGAAGTGTTCTTTTACGGTATACTTCTTCTCGACGAAATTCGGTGGATTCGGCATCGTGTCCGGCCATATTATATCTTTCAAATCTTTCTTGAAATACCGGGAAAGTTTACTGAATGTCGACAGTCCTTCTCTTTTAGCGTTGTTAGACATATCTCTTCAATACTTTATGAAATGATTCCATCTTTTATGAGAGTCGTCGTACATAAATTATGCTGCGCCTTCGTCCTTGTTTCTTTTCCTTTTCTCTTTTTTTTTCTTCTTTTTTTCTCCTTTCCTTCTCTCCCGTTTCGAATCGTCGATTTCTTCCTCACTCGGAGATTCCCGATCAAAATAGTACTTAAGGGATAAATATAATTTACATATGCATCAACCATCTTCGCTCCTTTAATTTCAGCTCGGGAATAGAGAAATAGTTTTGATTTATTTTTTTAAATTAATTAAAACATTATATATTTTTATGGAACTTTTAGTTAAAGAATCTCCCGATTGGAAGAGTCGAGATTACTGATAAACAATATTTATAAATATTGGTAGGAGAAAAATCGTAATAATATTGCATTACGTTGTATTTAGGGATGAAATAAATATAAAATAAATAATTAATTTTTGAAATACTTAGAATATAAAATTAGTTGTGCATATTTTCAATATATTATCTATACACAGTTGCATAAATAAATTTCCCGGATGTTGTTATGCTTAGGTTTTTCTACAGGACGCTTTTATGATGCTAAAAATAAAATTTATCAATCGTTTACAAAATAACTCTTCCTTTTCTTTTTTCTTTCGCTTGTCTTACAAACCAAAATCTTTCAAACAACAAACAAAGTACGAGAGAAAGAATCGACGAGTAAAATTAAATTTGCAACACCTCACGCAACAAAAACAACAGAGAAGAGAAGATACATATAAATAAGAAGGAGAATTCGCAACAAAAACACTATTAGTGTTCGTGTTTTGGATCATTGTATTCTCAAAGGTAGAAGAAGTTGTTTAAAGTAATTAAAGGAAACGAAGTAAAATATGATGATGAGTACTCTCCTCAGCTCAGCAATGCGAGGACACGGCTTCTTTTCTCTTTTCTTCCTTGTTCTTCTCCTTAGTGGTACTGTGATAAAAACTACCGACGCGGTGGAAGAGTTTGAAACAGAAAAAGATATGCTCGATTTCATAGAAGAGAACGACGAGGATTCCTTAGCTGTCATCTCCTTGTTTAGACCAAACAACGAACACGAAAAGTTCGAAATTGTATATTCCGACGTTGAGGAAACGTTTCACGCGTACGGACACGAGGACGTTATTTTTGCAAGAGCAAACAAGCTCAAAGGGGATAGAGATACCATGCCAAAAACGTACGTCTTAAAGCCACATTATAGAGAAACCAAGGACGCGATGATTATGAACATGACGACGAACACGGCGTACGACTTGAAGGCTGTCATAAACTTTGTTTTTTACGCCTTGATTCCACCGTACGCCAGGTGGCCGCCTTTTCCCAAGTCTCGAGGTACTGAAGATGAAGTACAAAGAGCAAATTTACATGCTAAGAACGACATGCCTAAAGTATTCGTACTGACGAAACCAGAAGCTGCTATTGATAACGGCGTCATCTTACATGAAGTCTTGACTGAAGTTGGACAATCGCTTGTTGGCGTGATGGTGATCATCCAGCTTTCTGTGAAGGACAAATCCTTCTTACGCGCTGCCGTATATGAAGGAGAAGAAGATCAAATCATGGAATCATTTGAGACGAACGATTTCGTTCTGGTAGGATACGACAGACTAACAAATATAAGAGACTCAGTTGTCTTTTCAAACATGGAAGCATTGAACTATGAGTCCATGGTGAACTTTTGTATGAGGTTTGCAACAAAAATAGGAGGGGACGTGGTGGAAGGGGACCGAACACCATTCCCACTGAAAAAGAGTAAAAATAGGAGTAAAAACACGGTCGGATTAGGAAAGCATCGTGGGCACAAACCCGAGGACTTAGAAGAGTTATGATAAAATAATGGTACATGCGTCGTGTATTTACTCATGGCTTCATGCAATACTATACTACTGGTACCCAGGTACCTACTTTAAAAAACTCTAAGTTAATTTCTTCCTTTTAGGATTCAGAGGGCACTTGTATTCGCTCGAGAATTTTCCGAACGAATTCGTTGGATCGTGTTCCGGCAATAACTTGTACTCCTTTTTATCCTCCGGTGGAGTCTCGTCTAACATGTCGTAATAGTATTCCCACCACTCGACGAAAAAGTCTATATATAGCTTCAAAAACTTTTGATGGTCCTTTGGGTATGCGCACTGCGTCATCCACTGCGGTTCCCATGGTTTTGGGGATCCGTTCATGTGATACCCATGGATTCTGTTCTCGTCCCACAACTTTTTCTCTTTCACCATCCGCCGATGTTTCATAATGTAGTCGATCGGTATCAGATTATACTTATTCTTGAACTGAACATTCAGGAAATCTTGCTCGGATGTCGACAACATTTCTGTTTCGGTCAGCGATAGAAATGCCTCCATAATCTCATCAAAAACATCATTTGAGGGATTATAAATAAACATACCCGCGTTAAATCCCGCTTTAGCATCGAACGACGATCGTGGCGTTACGGCTATCGAATGTTTCACTGGATCTGTCTTCGCGCAAAATATCGAATCCGAGTTTTGTCTCACGTACACGTCCGCATCCATGTACACCATCTTTGCGTACTCTTCAAATTTCCAAACAAACATCTTCACCACCCAATACCCGCTCGCATATCGCGCCGACTTTGATACTAACGCTTTTGCCTTTTCATTATTCTCAAACGGGTCTACGACTATAACTCTGATAGACTCTTTTGTCAACTTCTCTCTTACCTCCTCGCTCACCGCCGTAGATACTAAAGCGATGAAATCCCGATCTTCAACCGCGTACTTTCTAATCGTATGCAATAAAACTAACACCGCGGGCAAAAATCCATCGTTCCCTAACGCCGTAATCCATGCTTCTTTACATCCACTCGGACCTCCAAACCCTTTCTCCGAAGCTTCCAGAGATTCTTGCACGTATTCTACTTCCGTTTGTTCTCGCGAGCGGTGTTGCCCGACGCCAAGCGCGCGGCACTCTTCATGCCTTTTCTCACCTCTTCTTTCTATATCACACTTCAAGTCAAACAACAAGTCCAGTCTCGCGTTTCCTTTCACTTTATTATTATTCGACGACCTCTTATTGTTGTTCTTGTTGATATTATCAGTATACGAGGGAATAGAAGAACTGAAAGAGGAGAAGGAGGAGGAGGAGGATATTGCTGCAGGTCGATAGTCGTACCTCTCGTGTTTCTGTTCTCCGACCGGTTCGGGTATTCCCATGGCTTTCCGTAATTTTTCTTCTCGTTCTCTCATTCGAACGAACGCTACGTTGTTTTTATTCTGTCTTGCTCCAATCGCGTTGTTGTTATTGTTCGCATGGTGTGAGTGATGATGTTGATGTAATCCACCGCTCTCGAGCATTTCAAAAACGAGAAAAACCAACACCAACGGCAGGGAGAAGACTTTGAGAAACCTCATCAGCGCTTTCTTATTGCTCGTCGTCGTCATCATCGTCGTCGTCGTCGCGGTAGCTCGTTTCATCGTCCTTCCTCTGCGCTCTCTTCACTGCAACGACGACGATTTTTTTTTCTTCGCGCAAGTAACTTTTTGTGAAATGCATTTCTTCTTTTTCTTCTATTTACACATTAATTTCTACATTAATTCTGCGACGATGATATAGACGAACATATTTGTAGGGACAGGGAGAGAGAAATAGAAAACGCGTTGTCGACGATGGCGATGGCAATCTCTTCTTCTTCTTCTTCTTCTTCTTCTTCTTCTTGTTCCTCGTCGTCGACGACGAGGAAGATTCTCCAGAGACGACGACAAAAGCAACAGCGAAAAAGCCATCACTTTCTTTGCAAATGTTCTTCTTCCACGAAGAAGGACGACGAGAAAAAATCTATTATTTTCGTTCGGCACGGCCAGTCCACGTGGAACGAAAGGGGGATAATCCAAGGGTCATCTGACGAGAGCGTATTGACGGAGTTGGGCGAAACGCAAGCCAGACGCTCGTTCGAATTGTTGAAGAGAGAAAAATTTGACTACTGTTTGAGAAGTCCATTACAGAGAGCGCACAGGACGGCTGAAGTTATATGGGGCGAAGAAAGAAGCAAAGATAAAATGGATACTATCCACGATTTACGGGAGATTGATTTATACGCGTTTCAAGGGTTAGATAAGAACGATAAAGAAACGATCGAGAAGAGGGAGTTTACGAACGCATACGCACAGTGGAAGACGGCGCCAGAGAAGTTTGAAGTGAGCGGACACTTTCCAGTCGTCGAATTATGGGAGAGAGGAGATAAATGTTGGAAAGAATACATATTCCCGTTAGTGTTGGACGAAACAAAGTCGATCAACAGTTTACTCGTCGTTGCACACAATGCGGTGAATCAAAGTTTGGTAGGAAACGCATTGGGAGTTGGACCGGAATATTTTAGAAGGATTTTACAGAATAATTGCGGCGTTACTAAAATTGAACTCACAACTTCATCAGCAAAATACAACGAGTTGAAACTCGTCAAATTGAATCAAACAGGTGGAGGGAACCCTCCGATTAAGAGCAATGTGGACGGTAAACGGTACGTCATTTTAGTCGCGTCGAAAAATGGCGACGAAATGAACGAAGCCATGAGTGAAGTCAATGCGATTCACACGCTCTTAGCAGACGTTCCATTTACGAGAATCCTCTCCGTGTGCTCCGTTAGCAGTAATATCAAGTCAGAGTGCGTTCTCACGAAAGGTCTTTCGGCGATGTTCAAACAGAATAACCCTGTAGAGTGTGTAAAATTTGAAACGGACGCCTCAAATGAAAGTGTTCAAGCCGACGCATTGGAAAGTACTGGAAATGTTCTCATCGTTGCGAGAGATGAACATGCATGTCGACAAATACTTTCCGGCTGTTTGAACATTTCAAAAGACGTGAGCGAACGAATCAAGGTAATACCTGGTGATGGTGTCACGATCGTTGATGTTTCGAAAGGTTTCAACAAGTCTGCAGTGAACTGCTTGAATTTTATTTAAGTAATTTGACGTTTTTCAACTTTCACTACAGTGTATGTAATTCTAAACTGGTAAGTTTTCTGCTTCAAAAAACTTACAGTACCAGTGGTGACATGGTATGGTACCAGTGGTACCGTACCAGTATATGTATATACTCATTATCGTAGTTTTAAGTAATAGATCCGTAAGTTTTCTGCTTCACGTCGATATGCTTTCCGTCTACATCGCTAGGGAAGGAAAGGTTCTTGTCGTATGTTGTCTCTTCATTTTTCATCATTATATATGACGTTTCAGTGCCTTCTCTTTGTTGTTGGCGTCCGTTTTCATGGGAAAGAGAGAAAGGATTTCTCCCATTATAAACGCGGCGTTCACGGCGAGTGGGGGCGAATAGAGCGTATAGCGCCGTAGCCGTGGCAACCAAGCTATACGCTTTCAAGTAAGCGTTTCCATGCGAGTTCATATTTTTCCAGAAGAAAAATGATGATGGTGACGACGATGATGATGAAGAATTGGCACCGGTAAAAGAAGTCGATCCGAGTGCGGCTTGAGTACTAGTAGTAGTCGCGTCTGATGCTCCTGTTCCGCCAGTCTTATCTTTGCACCCAAACGTCATCGAAAACGTTTCTTTTGCGGCTGGATTATTCCCAAAGTCAACTACTTTACTACCAAGTTTATCGGCATTGACGGTAATTTCGTAAGTGCCCTGAACTGCATCGAAAGGGAACGAGATCATCAGGGAATTTTTGTTTACACATGCAAATTTGTAATGGAAGAAAACGTCGTCTTTGTCCACATGTCCGCCGGAATTTATCTGGCTTCCGTCGCATGTTTCGACACGCTTTATTGTGTACGCCATATGATCTGCTTGGAGCTGAGGACAAATAATTGGCTCGGAGTAATCAATTGTGAAGCGATTATGAAGCGTGCGCGCTTCGACAGGTTCAGGTTTGCTCACGTCAACGATAATGTTTAAGTTCTCTTCTGTCACAGAACCTTTCACGTCTGTAGTCGCAAATGAATCATAACCCGAGCAAAATACTTTCGCTCGGACTTCGTAAGACCCATCTTTTAAACCGTTCAAGAAGTATTGACGTTTGAGATTCCATTTAAACGTGCATCCTTCGCCGCGCGCTGAATTGCACTGCACATCTGCATCCTTCACGTCTCGCTGCCATATATTATGGTCTTCTCCAACCATATCCCACGAATTGATCCACTCCCCGACACCAAGAGTTCTCCACTGCACTCGAACGAATTCGACATTTGGATGAACCAAGTGATTCGTTGCACCGTTATTGTTACCAATATCCTTCGACCACAAGTTCATCGGATCTGGGTTCATCAATGTCATATTCACATATGGGGACGTTTCTTTGGACATCACATAGTTCAAATATCTATTCAGAACATTTGGATCCCAGTCAACTTTTGGGCACTTGCGCTCCCATTTAAAATCGCCGAGGAACGCTGTGGAAGAAATGGGCGATCTGTACAACCAGTCTCTGGACATTTTCCATTCACACTCGGAAACTAACTGAACGCCAATAGAACTATACTTTTGAGAAAACTGCCCTTTCTGAATATTCAACGACAGACGAGTATATTTTAAGTTACCGTTAGAGTCAACAGAAGGTATGTCATGTAACGGCACCAAACTTTGGAACGGAGCAATATTTGGCACGCCGTTGAGTGTGAATGATAAATCCATCATATTTCCACCAAAATCACCGCTGTATTGTTTTCCTGAAGTTAGCAACAATCCATATATATGCCCTTCTCTGTACGGCGATTCGTTGGTGATGACAAGATCAAACAAAGCCTTGTGATCAGGAGGGATAAAATTATTGTCAGCACCAGCGCTCCACTCTGTTTCGATGATGAGGCCACGTTCTCTCCACATCGTGTTGGGCTCGCCTGGGCATTTTGATGCGCCGCCAATTGTTTTGAAGACAGGGGTACCAAATCGCTTATCATTGGAAACATGTATCACAAATTTGTCGTAAGGATCACCGTCACCAAGGGTATATGTAACTTCCATTTTACCGTATTTTGCAAAGGCCATTGCTTTCTCTTGCCCTACACTTTTACCATATGTGTCATCAAGTTCAGCATTTGCCTCGAACACTGATAAACCAACATTAAAATCTGTAGAAGCAGATACGCTTCCTTCAGCTTCCATAGACCACGAATAACCATAACTATCGATGTTGCTCTCAATAGAAGAAGAAAACTCGAGATTGTGGCCACCGCCAGAGAATGAAAGATACACGTCTTGCTTTTTACCTCTAGAAATCGAAGGTATAGAATCGTAATTACCAGTAAAGCCAAACTTAGCTTCACTACCAAAAACGGATGCATCAACCATTGAGGAAACTTTCTTGTCCTCAAAAAATTCATTCATACTGGAAGGAATATCTTTAAAAGTTTTTGTCATTTCTTCCTTAGCGTAACTGCTCATGCCACGACTCCAGAAACCGTCGTTCGTGTCATCTTCGTTGGAGTTAAAAAGATTCCGACCGTCGTCAGTTCCACCGGGTTGATATGAACTCAACCACTTGTCGCTCTTTGTTGGAAACCATCGTCCATCGGGGTCGTGTGACTCTTCGCCAGTACCTTCGACAATGACTTTTTCTGTGTCATCCAAGTATGCCTCTGGATTTGGGTTTGCCATACGATCAATCACGGCCCCAGCGACTGCTCCAACCAAAGTTCCGGCACCAGGCATCAAATAATTTCCAACACCTGCTCCAATTGCAGCGGCTTTCGCGTTGGCTAGTTGACCTCCATCATCTTTAAATGCATCCGTTCTTCTTACTTTCGGAATGCCGTGAAGAGGTGCATTATCAGACGGAATTGAATTCCACACTTCGCTCAACTCATCCCAATCCTTTGTCGCAGCATAACTGTTATCTTCGTCTTGAGTGTAAGCTCCAAAGGCATCATTGATGAGAGGTTTCGAAATTTTACCATACACAGATTCGTCCGAGTTGAACGGTGTACTCATTTCATTGAATCTTGTCTGAATCTCGTTTATTGTTGTTTTCTTGTCTTCTTTAGACAACGCATTGAATCCTTCTGGATTGAAATCTGGCGAAGACCATTCAAGCGTACGGTTCCAGTCATCTAGCGCACTCTTAAGACGTAATTTCCACGCAGCTCTGATGTACGCATCGTTTTTACCAACCATATTTTTGTCGGTATCTTTTATAATTGACGTTGGATTCTCCGTAACTGAAATCAAGTTGTGCAGTTCCGGCAAAATTCTATACTCAATCGAGAATACTGCCATGACATATGTCGTAGGTTTTCGTGGATACCACTCTATGATTGGAATCACTTTTAAACATTCCGAGGTACCTTCCTTTCTCAGATCGACTTTATCAGATCTCACGTATACAATTTCGAATCCTCCGCCTAAAATGACATCTCCTGGACGTCCGGGAAGTCCTGGATCATGTGAGGATTCCAAATTTCTGTCCAAATTCATGTGAAAGTCCCACCCGTTGTCTGTTTTAGCACTGATCGTCACAGATGGACCTTCTACGCCATATCCTCCGTGGCCTCCTGCTTCAATTCTTCCCACGTTCGTTTCAAATTCTGCTTCACCGTTCACGTAGCCCGACCCTGCAGAGAAACCGATTCCAGCGTCAAATTCAGCCGTAACTCCAGCCTTAAATTCCCATTCGCTCGATTTCTTAGCCGCTCGAGTGGTGACCAAGCCCAACTCTAAATCTATTTTTGTTCCTTTTGAGATGGAAGAGAATGAATTACCACCGGGGGGATCGTGTACAACTGTGTACACCAAGCCTTTGATAGGTGCCGTGGCATAAAATTTTGTATCTGAGATGTATCGATCTTTCGGGTTACCGCCTCCGCCGCGGATTTTTGTAGCAACCGTGACCAATTCTCGCTGAATCGGAAGACTAGTGACCGCCCACCCATCGTTCCTTTGAATCCTCGCCAAAACTTTCCTTCGATGTGGCGGCACAAGATTTGGAACAGCGCCTTGTGTAGAAATTTCATATGCAGAAGATAATGAAGAACCATACTGCAGTAATCCATCAGTTTCATTTACTGAGCCGAATGAGCAAAGCTTTGACGGCTCATTACTTGAATGACACGGATTTGAACCTTGAGGTCCAACATCCTGCTGGAATTGAACTGTGACGGCAAGACGGGTTTGCGCATCATTGATTGTTTGGTTGAACTTTGAACAATATGAAATCTCATTGGGACTCGTTAAGTGTGCCTCAAAAATTTTGAGAGCATAGAAACTACTCGTTTTCACGTCAGTATTCTGATCGGAAGTGCCCACGAGATGATTGATCGTCAAGTCCTTTGCACTCGTATCTTTACCAATACATTTCTCACCGTCGCGAATTGCTGTAAAGGGTGTGCGAGCACTATCTGATGCTCTTCCAAAGAAAGGAGTGGCACAAAACCAACCGTGATAGACGTATTTTACTTCACCAACACTTCTTTCCAAAAGCAACATGGTCTGTACAAGAGTGTTCCGATCCCTGAAAAATTGCATTATGTTTGTTCCTGGAGGCTTGCAATCGGTACCAGGATTTGCTTCTGCAATTTTGGCTTGGTTCAAAGATGAAACATCCGGGGCTTGTTCCAACTGAATGTAGTAATCCATAGCCGCGTAGGGCCATAATCTAAGATTAGATGATTCATCGTCCGGGTCGAGAAGCTTCCATTGATCGCTTGCGTGCCTAGATCCTGTCGATCCAACGATATCTTTGTCTCTGATAATCATCGTGGCACCACATCCGTTGGCAGGAGTGATTTTGAGACTATATTCTGTGTACGGAGTCCCACAGGCTCCCGCATACAAGCCAATATCAACAGTCCTTGCTGTCATATCAAAAAAGACCAGATTTTCTCCACCTTGTATGCCGACGAGTTCGATAATGTTGTTTGTACGAATCATATCTTCGTACAACTTTATGGGTTCCATAGTACTTGAGTATTCGCACGGATAGTCGTCCAAATTTTCCCCACCGTAACATATATCATGTCCATCATATGTAGTGATAAATGCCCAAGTTTCGCCAGGCGTGACTGCTATATCAAAGCGACCGATTTCGTCGGCAGAATATACCTCCGCCGCAGTTTCATATTTGTAACCAGCAGGACTACATCCAGTTTCATCAAAATCGCATTTGACTCCCTTGTAAGCTGAAATTGTCGCAAACTGCAAACCACAGATAAACTTTTGAGTTCTCTCCCCGGGAAAGCGAACCATCCCAGTGACTTTAACTGCAGTGGTGTCTTCAATATCTATGCCGATAGTTCCCAAATGCTTTGCCGCGACCACATTCTCACTCGATTTTGCATTGAATGTGTGAACAACATCCTTAAACTGTTCAATAGCATGAAGCTCTATTGAACTGGAGCCTCCTGGAAACAAAATTTTCCCAAAGTCTTGGGTTGCGTCGGTGAAACTTATGCGCTCAGATTCGCGAATATGCTTCTGAAGAGTAAATTTGGTTTTCTCAGCAAATGTTACGACCGGAATGGCGTATTTTTGTGATTCTGGCAGAGTTTTGTTTCCTAGAAGAGCCAATTTTGATCTCAGTGATATATCAGTCGGATAATCGAGGGAAAACCCACGAAGAGTAGTTGCAGACATGTTGCCATACCAGTACTGCCACTGTTCACGAGTGTGCGGTAAAGCAGGGCTCGGCGAAGGAATCGCAGACATGTACGCGTGCTTATCTCCATTTTTTTGGCTATCCAAAGCGTAAAACTCACTTTTATCCTTTGTAGCGATCGCAGGAAAGACGAGCCATGGGACTCCATATAAGTAACCATCATCTAAAGCTTTGACAGCGTTATGAAATTCAACCGCGTTCAACTCGCCGTCTTCGTCCTTATCGAGTGTTGACCAGAGATTAGGTGAGAACATCACATTCACATCGGTAAACTTTATTCTTTCTTCGCAGTACGATATGAACTCGATCATGTCAATGGCATTGTCATTGTTCGAATCAACATCTGAAATATGTGGTGGCGGTGGACTTGGTGGCGGCGGGCTGGGGGGAGGAGGGCTCGGTGGTGGTGGACTTGGTGGCGGCGGACTTGGTGGCGGACTTGGTGGCGGTGGACTTGGTGGCGGTGGACTTGGTGGTGGTGGACTTGGTGGCGGTGGTGGCGGACTTGGTGGTGGTGGACTTGGTGGTGGTGGACTTGATGGTGGCGAACGAACATTGCTAGTCTTGACACAATAATCCCAACCTTTTTTCCCGCTTCCCGAACACCCGGGAACAGCCTCATATCCATTCCTCTGAAAACACTTGAGACCGGCATCGCAATCGGAATCCTTGTCGCAATCACCTTCGCACATGCCGTAGCCGCCCCCTCCA
>MDTC01098980.1_pt1 | contig 11855 bp, 6 predicted proteins | sample 811181 | NCBI WGS metagenome assembly MDTC01 (sample SAMN05326644, study PRJNA326480) | marine metagenome | isolation source: seawater | place: Pacific Ocean: North | collected 2011
GCAGACTTCGCCAAAGTAGTCTTTTTCCTGGATCATTATTCGAGGATGAATATTTGGTCCGAGTTTTTTGCCATTCCACCTGAAAAAAGTGATCCGAAAAAACAATGGAGATCTATCGGTGAATCTCTTGTGGGAAAAGAACCTCTCGATTCAAAAGAGAAACAGAAAATGGATCCTTCACGTTTCGCCAGTACCTTGCAGGAGCTGGTTTCCATGGAACCCGATGCATTGGCAGCCAGGCTTCTTCAGATTCGTGAAAATCAAAAAATGGATCCCACCTCCCTTTTCGCATCTCAATATGCGGAAGCGATAAAATTGCGAAGAGAGGTTGATCCCGTCCTAGGACTTTACGAAAAACTGAAAGCAAGTTACCAAAATGAGGACTACCGCACCTTCAACCAAACAGTGGCTGAATTGAGAGAGTTGGGTACAGAGCGGGCAGGTGATGATGCATCCACTCTGAAATTTGAAAAAATCTACAATGGGTTCGAGCCATTCTACCGTAGTTCGATTGCTTATGTTTTAATCTTCCTGATTGCCGGTGTCTCCTGGCTTGCAGCCACCTACTCGACCACACTTGGCCGAAAAGGAGAAACATCCCGACTGCTTCGCAACGCAGCCTACATACTCACCGCGATTGTGCTTCTTTCTCACACCTTCGGCCTTGCAGGTAGAATGTATATCGAAGGCCGTCCTCCAGTAACCAATCTCTATTCATCCGCCTTGTTTATTGGATGGGGGGCCGTGTTGCTTTGCTTCTTTACGGAAAAATATCTCCGCCTTGGGGTTGCATCTGCTATGGGGTCACTGGTGGGATTTGGAAGCCTAGTCATTGCCCACAACCTGAGCCTTGATTCATCGTTGAATCCAACGGGAGACACTATGGAAATGATGCGAGCGGTACTTGATTCTAATTTCTGGTTGGCTACCCATGTGGTCATTATTACCATCGGTTACTCGACCACTTTCCTTGCCGGATTTTTGGGTATAGCCTATGTCTGCCACAAATTGGTCCTTTCTTTGTTTGGTGGAACCGCCAAATATGGTGCTAAACTCATGGGAACTGAAAAAGATGCTCAGCGTATCCTTGGTGCCATGATTTACGGAATCACTTGCTTCTCTCTTTTCTTTAGTCTCGTGGGGACTGTTCTCGGGGGAATCTGGGCAGATCAATCATGGGGACGTTTTTGGGGCTGGGATGCCAAAGAAAATGGTGCTCTGCTCATTGTAATATGGAATGCCATTCTCCTACATGCGAGATGGTCAGGAACTGCCAAAATCAGAGGAATTTCATCTATCGCTATTTTTGGAAATGTGGTAACAGCTTGGTCGTGGTTTGGCACCAATATGCTGGGTGTGGGCCTCCACTCCTATGGATTTATGGATAAGGCGTTCAACCCATTAATGTATTTCATTCTTAGCCAATTGATCTTCATAGGAATCGCTTACCTTCCCAGTTTCAAGAGTAAGCCAACAATCGAAGCTTCAGCCTAATTCACTACTTACTTAATTTTCCTTGGTGTCTTGTCGAGAGACTTTTGTACCTGTATCAAAACATCCTCAACCGCTCTGCCAAACGCACAGGGGAAAGGTATCTCAGATTCTTCTAGGTTATATTTTTCGAGTGCCTGTTGACGCAATTTTAAAATAATAAGTTCACGGTTTAGGTAAGTCTGACTCGTAAATGATTCGATTTCTTCATGTCGATATCTTTGCCGCTTAAACCAAGTTCTTAAATCATATCCAGTCTCATCGATTCGGAGACGGGACCATTGAAACAGTTGATCCAATAAACTCAGTACAAAGAGTATCCCAAAAAGGATCGTACACACCCAACTGACCAAAGGGCCGACATAATCAATAAAGGCAAAGACAACAGCACAAACTAAAAGGAATAATGTGAGTGCAGATTGGCGCCAAACCACCGCTTTAATAATCACTGGATCATCCCCCTTGCGAATGCCCTTTGTTTTTTTCATTCCGAGGAGAAAGACGGGCGTTTATAGAATCTCGAAATCAGGAAGGACGAAGAGTGGGAAATAAAATGGTGTCCCGAATATTAGCTGCCTTGGTTAGAAAAATAACTAATCTATCAATTCCGAGACCCATTCCGCCTGCCGGAGGCATACCATGCTCCAATGCGAGCAGAAAATCGTCATCCAATTCCTGAGTTTCTTCCCCTACTTGTTTCATAAATGCATCCCGTTGGACAGCAGGGTCATTTTGCTCGGAGTAAGCAGGGGCAATTTCTTGACCATTGATACAAAGTTCGAAAACATCGATCGTAGTCAAATCGTCTTCCGTAATCTTTGCAAGTGGGCAAAGTTCCTTGGGTATATGTGTTACAAAGGTGGGCTGAATCAAGGTATGTTCGATAATTTTTTCGAAAATATCATTGGTAATTTCAAAATCCTCGAGTACAGGATCCACTTCGATCCCCAACGATTTGGTTTTCTCGAGTTTAGCTTCCTTAGGTAACTCAAACCAGTCATCACGTCCAACGACCTCGATGATCAAATCTTTGTATTTCGCTTCTCTCCACTCGCCAGATAAATCAATCGCATCTCCTTCACTTCTTTCCATCTGAAGACCTCCTAGTGACCTCTCGGCCACCTGTTGAATGAGAGAACGGGTTAACTCCATCATGCCCCGATAATCCGTGTAAGCCTGATAGGCTTCGAGCATGGTAAATTCCGGATTATGCCTGCGGGAAAGACCTTCATTTCGAAATACCCTGCCCACTTCAAAGACACGATCGAAACCACCTACCAATAACCTCTTCAAGTGAAGCTCAAGTGCTATGCGCAAGGAAAAGTCACAATCCAATGCATTAAAATGAGTGCGAAAAGGACGAGCTGCAGCACCACCAGATACCGATTGTAGCATAGGAGTTTCCACTTCCAAAAAATCACGACCCCAGAAGAATTCGCGAATTTCCCGAATAATCCGACTGCGTGCCTGAAATCTTTCACGAGACTCTTCATTTACAATGAGATCGAGATATCGCTGCCGGTAAATTTGTTCGTTATCTGTGAGACCATGCCATTTTTCAGGGAGTGGGCGTAAGGCCTTAGAAACGAGCCTATACTCCTTTGCCCGCACTGTAATCTCACCTGTCTTCGTGCGGAAAAGGGGGCCCCGTATTCCAATGAAATCACCCAAATCCAATTTCTTAAACGCAGCGTATTCTTCTTCCCCGATTTCATCTCGGCGAACATAAGACTGAATTTTCCCTTTGCGGTCTAGAATCTTTAAAAAAGTGGCCTTACCCATAAGACGAAAGGCGACGATTCTACCTGCAACTGAAACTACGGGACCTTCCTCCTGTCCTTCTGGAAGCATCCCTTTTGCTTCAACTGAAGTATGGTTCTGATCCCAGTTGGCCCGAAAAGGATCGTATCCGACTTCACGCATTTGATCGAGCTTGGCTTGGCGAACAGCTACCTGATCACTTCCGTCCATTGGCGTTTCCTCTTTGGTTTTATTGGGGGCTTCGGGGTTCATGGCAATGCATGAAGATGCAGACATTCAGTATTTTTTACAACAAAAAGCCTCGAATCAAAGCTGAATTTACTTAACAGACTTTGGCAATTTTGCCAAAACCAGGCGGAATCCAAGATTCCTGTATCTATGATGGAGCGAATTGGTAGAACGCGAAGATGATTTGCATTCAGAAGCTGCCTTCATGTAGCCCCCTCCTCTACTTATCCTGAATTCGTCCTGCTCATTATCATTTAAGAGTGTATTAGCAAATGATTTACCAACCCATTCACGAACATTTCCGTAAAGATCATGTATCCCCCAAGGATTAGGGGATTTTTGACCAACCGGGTGAATACTTTTTTCACTATTTACTTTGTACCACGCATGGTAGTGAAGCTCATTTGGATCATCTCCAAAATAATAGGTTGTTGTAGTACCTGCTCTGCATGCATATTCCCATTCCACCTCACTGGGTAGTCGAAACTCAAGATTCTTCGCTATATTTCTTGTGTTACGGCCAAGAATAGTTAAGGCTTTGCAGAAAGAAACGGCCTCCAGCCAAGAAACGTTATTAACTGGCAAATCTTTCCCCGAATCAGCCATTGGCGAATCACTAAAACTCGGATTGAGCCCCATTACGCTTTGATACACATGCTGCGTAACTGGAAATTTCCCCAGCCAGAAACCATTCTTCACATGTACCAAGCGACTCTCTTCGGCATAAGGAACCCAGATAGAAATTTCACCTGGAGGAATCCATATCATAGAGCCTGCATTTTCATCTTCAAAAGATTTTGCTTCAAGCTCTGGGTTTTCCTTTTCTTTAACGTTAACATTGATTGCCCAGGGATGCCGGGTTTTACCTGAAAAAGTTCTATCATTTTTCCCTGGCTTTACCCCCTGAGCTGAAGATTCATCTGAATGGCTGTAAGGTTTATCTTTATTCGAATCAAAGGAAACTTCAGTAAGACCATAGTTCTTTACATAGCGACTGTTTTGACTAATGATCGCTCTGCCCCACATCTCCCACAATTTATCCCCTAAGTTAACTTTTGATGCGAGTGCTGAAGAATCTGAATCAAACTCAATCAAGTTATCCGAGTTAACCTGTATAATCTGTGACTTAATAGCCTCAGAGGCTTTGAACTGCCAGTCTTGTAGAGATGTTTCCAAAGACTGAAAAGGTTGAAGACATAAAGACAAACCTTCCGAAAGCATCGTGTCCTCAAGGTAAATTGTTAAAATATTTTTATTAAGGCTAACGGCATAATTTATCTCGTTAATTACATACCGTGAAGCAAGTGCATTCGGCGACATGAACAGCACAAATAATGAGGAAGTCTTAATTGCCTGAGCAATTTCCTCGACCCACTCTGCCGATGGAGGAATCCCTTCATCATACCATATATTTATATTTTGATTATTAAGATAATTCAGGCATTGGTAGACGACTTCCTTGTCACGATGTGCATAGCTAATGAAGATATAGGGATCCTGTCCCACATAAGATTCAAATGGCTCAATGATGTTGTCGCCTAAGACACGATCCTCATTCATGCTTCGATTTCCCCGGAATATCCTCTTCTTTGAAGCATATAAATAGGATATGAACCAAAATCTTTTGCCAATTCGAGATTGCCAGCGTATTCAAAGTCAAATTCCTCATGTCCAAAAGCGATTAATGCGGCAACAGTTTCAGATACAAAAACTGACCCTGGCAAAACGATTGGTTCGATCCTGGCGGCTTGGTTTACATGACGCCCGAAAAAATTTCTTTTTTTCAAAATAGGATCAAACTCTTCATAAACGGGGCCCGCATGCATAGATATCCTAACTTCCATATCTCCATCTATTAAAAACTCAGACCAATCTTTTTTATTGAAATAATCTCTTATATCCAAAGCGAGTTTCAAAGCATCATCAGTAGACTCGAAAACCGCAAAAAAACTATCACCCCAAGTATTTAGAAAAACTGGGCGGTTCGAAAGCTTATCTATCAATCTCGAAATTCCTCCGTGAAAAGCTTCCACAAACTCTCCAGTTTTCGCTTCGATAAGACCAGTAAAAGCTTTTACATCAGCAAAAAGCATAATTTTTACTGAACGAAAAGAAATCGAAGAATCTCCAAAAGTGGGAATTAAATGGGGACGCGTTTCTCCTGAATGAAACCGCACTGGCTCCGGTTCACCAGCGATGTCCAGAATTTCCACAGAATCAATAATTTGAGGCTCATTAAATTCAGATCGCCATGCATCCACAAGTTCACCTGTACCACCAGTCGAACCAGGTTGACCATCCCAAATAACAAGGAGGTTCGGATCTTCATCAAGACCTCGACCACGCATCGCGGCAAAGCCTAGCATCACTTGATTGCAAAAAGTAAAAAGAGAATCATCTCCATAATACCCCTCACTCGTTACATAGTGAACTGATGTAGCGTGATCTAAAACTTTCTCGAATCTTTCAACCCAATTACCTCCAGCTCTTCGCACGCTTGTTTCGATAAATTCATCCTTTGCGAATGGAAGGAACACATGGGTCTCACCACCACGTTCAGCCATTGCTTCCAAAAATAGAATGTCCGTCCCGCAAGCTGCGGAGCTGTAGCCACAACGGGCACCCAATCTTTCCAAGGCTTGATCAATTTTTTCTTTGGCTATTGATTCAGCCTCAGGTGGGAACCTTTTTGATCGTCCCGGGTTATCAATAACATGCCCTGAACAAGCAACGATCCCGAGCAATGGAAAAGCCTCTTCCATTCGTTCACGAATTGACTCGTCCTCGAACATTCCGGCGATTTGTAGTGCCTGTTTACGCGTACTTGCAATAGATGATGGCTGAGCATCTTCACGTTTAAAGGCCGATTCATAACTTTCACATGCGGCTTCGATCTGTCCAAGAATTAAAGAGGCTTCAGCTTCCGTCGCTGCGATCCAATAAGAATCCCTTCCCTTATTTCGTAATTGAAGACAAATCTCACGGGCCTTTTTAGCATATTCATTGGCTTCATCGAAGTGATGAAACATGAAATGCATAAAAGCCACATTTATGCATGGATAATACTGTTTTTCCAAGTCATCGACCTTCCCGCTACTTTTTTGAATTTGAGCATTGTAGGCTTCTTCGTAACGTGCAATTGCGAGGTCAGCATACCTTAACTTACTCTCTTCAGTCGTCGAATACTCGCATAGATCTTTGTAAGCACTGGCAAGAAGGCTTTGCGTTTCGACATCTCGCCCACCGCAAGCTACTAACTCTTCAAGTAGATGAGTTGCCAATTTAGGAGAACCCGCCTTGCATAAGGCATGAGCTCCACGTTGGCTTAACTCTTGATGATTTTTATGCCTGTCCAAGCCGGCACGAGCCACATCATGGGCGAGAAGAAATTCTCCAACCTCAATCATGCGATTGCATAGTTTGAGGTACAATTCGGCACTTCCTCTTTCCTGATCGAAGAGCCGCCATTCACGTCGCAGACTTACTGCGTTTCTCTTAGAGAGTTGAGACATACTTAAAAGCTAACAATCTCAACACATGGTTGACGAGAAAAATTAGAAAATCCCCTTCAGGGGAAAGAATTACATTTTTTCGTATCGCGTACGAAGCATTTGGGTGAAAGCCGCTACTTTTCGGGCTTCTCTTTTTTTATCAGAGGGCTTCTTAAAGTAACGCTTAGCTCGCACATCACGGATAACACCTTCGCGATCAAGACGCTTTTTCATCCTGCGGATGGCACGATCCATGGGTTCACCCTTACGTAGTTTAATTTCTATCGTCATAAGCTCATTCAAAGTATCACTCTAATGGAATCGGTCAAGTATGAATAATTATCCTTGGCGCCTATCATATTTTCGCTCTGGGGGTAATTCTGGCTCGGAAATTTTAACTCGAGCGGCACGAACAGACTCTTTCGATCGCCATTCTTTAAAAGCCTCCACGGTTATTTTCATTCGAAATCGATCATCTGCTTCCGCAACTAATCCGGCATCTTCACCATTACCTGCAATTCCTAAACGGATTCGTGCACCACCAAAGCCTTTTTCTCCGTGTGCAAACAATTCTTTGGCAAAACTTAATGCATCTTGATGATCCGGATCGATGAGCCATGTAACTTCCTCAACCCATTTTGAAAGGGCTTGATCAATCGGTAAAACCTCATTCGCATTTGCACGCACCTCGCCATCCCGATTAGATACCACGCCCTCTACCACGATGATTGCCCCTTCTTCCAATTTCATTCCATACTGCTCGTAAGCTTCCGGAAACATGGGGAAGGAGTAATCTTTTTCTTTAGCAAGTAAAGTAAAGCGAGCCCATGGCTTCGCATCCTTCTTGGTGTACCTTCTTTCAATTTCGGATACCACGCCACAAAGGCGAAAAGCTTTTTTACCCTGCAAATCATCTAAGTCTTTTTGCTCAATGGTATCAAAGAGTGGTCCAAGTCCACCAAGGGTATCTATGGGGTGACCTGACAAAAAGAAACCAAGAAGTTCTTTTTCCAGCTTAAGTTTTTCCAACTCCTCCATCTCTGGAACATCTGGTAATGATTGAGCAGCAGAAAAATCATCGATAGCTTCTGAATTTTTATCATCACTTCCTCCCATTAAATCAAAAAGGTTTGATTGACCTGCCTCTCGGTCCTTGCGTCGCAGTTGGGCCTCTCCCATCGCCCTATCCAAGTCTGCAAGCAATGCAGCACGATTACCTTCAAGAGCATCAAAACCTCCGGACTTAACCAAGCATTCGAGAACACGCTTGTTCACCGATTTGCCATCCACCCTTTCGACCAGGTCGGTGAAACTTCCGAAAGGACCATTTTGGTTTCTCTCCTCTACGATAATTTTTCCAGCCACATCACCCACGCCCTTGATCGGGGAAAGGCCAAAGCGAATTGAACCGAGGTTATCATTATCAGATTTCAGCGGAGTAAAATTCTCACCCGACTCATTGACATCAGGCCCCAGCAAGGAGATCCCCATCTCTGCACACTCGCTTATGAAATGAGAAAGCTTATCTGAATTCCCCAGCTCACATGCAAGAACCCCAGCCATAAAATCGACTGGAAAATTCGCTTTCAGGTAGGCAGTCTGGTAACTGATAATTCCGTATGCAGCTGAATGAGATTTATTAAATCCATAACCCGCAAATTTTTCTAATATGTCGAAGATTTCATTGGCTTTTTTAGCTTCGATTTCATTGATCTCCTTTGCACCCTGAACGAAAATCTTTCGTTGCTTAGCCATCTCCTCAGGCTTTTTCTTACCCATCGCCCTTCTGAGAATATCAGCACCCCCAAGAGTATATCCGGCAATCCTTCGGGCAGCTTCCATTACCTGTTCCTGATATACCATAACGCCATAGGTTTCAGCACAGACATCCTCCAGCAAAGGATGGGGAAACTTAATGGTAGAAGGGTCTTCCTTCCCCTTGATATAATCTGGAATCCACTCCATTGGCCCTGGACGGTAGAGTGCAATCAGAGCAATAATCTCGTCCACATTTGAAATTGTCATTTGCCGGCACAGCCGGCGCATTCCATCCGATTCCAATTGAAAAACACCAATTGTCCGAGCCTCGTTTAAGAGTTTAAAAGTTGGGTTATCGTCAAGCGGTGCCGCTGTAACCCTAAATGCAGATAATCCGTTTTTCTTTCTAATGTGTTTTTCAGCTTCCGAAATAACAGTAAGAGTCTTCAGTCCCAAAAAGTCCATTTTGAGTAATCCCAACTCCTCCACTGGATCTTTGGGGTATTGAGTGGTAAGGATACCGTCCTGTGTAGTGAGGGGAACTAATTCTTTGAGAGGCCTGTCCGCAATAATCACACCTGCCGCATGAGTCCCCACATTGCGGACCATACCTTCGATTACTTTTCCTGTATCGATAATCTGTTTTGCAATCGGATTATTTTCATATTCCTTCTTAAATTCCGGACTCTTTTCGATCGCTTCGTCCAAGGAAATATTAAGGTCATCCGGAACCATCTTGGCCAACTTATCTGCTTCAGCATATGGTAAATCACGAACGCGGGCCACATCCCGCATCACCATTTTAGCACCAAATGTTCCAAATGTTATAATATTTGCCACACAATCACGACCATACTTATCTCGGACATAATCAATGACCTCGCCTCTGCGACGCATGCAAAAATCAATATCAAAATCCGGAGGTGATACCCTCTCTGGGTTAAGAAACCTTTCGAAAAGTAAACCAAATCTAAGAGGGTTAATATCTGTTATACCCAAAAGATACGCAACAAGACAACCAGCACCCGATCCGCGACCAGGCCCAATAGGAATTTCCTGATCACGGGCCCATCTCATAAAATCAGCAACAATCAAAAAGTAATCATTAAACCCGGTTTTGGAAATAACCCCCAACTCATAATCTAAACGCTCGCTTAATTCCCTGACAATCTCTGTAGATTCTGGCTCTCTTTGCTCATCGGGCAAATAAGACCTATCATAACGAGTTTTCATCCCCTCAATACACTGATGTTTAAGGTATGCCTCATTATCCGCCACTTGCGATGTAATCTCTGGGGGCATCGTAAAAACTGGATAGTTATTTTCACCAAATGGCAATTTGACATCACACATCTCTGCCACTGCAAAGGTGTTGGTAATTGACTCAGGAACCTCCCTGAAAAGATCCTCCATCTCTTCCCTCGACTTTAGATAAAATTCGCGGGCTTCGTAGCGCATCCGGTTAGGGTCATCGAGCTTTGAACCTGTTTGAATACAGAGCAAGGCATCATGTGGAGCCCAGTCGTCTCCCTTGACATAATGAACATCATTGGAAGCCACCACTTTTACACCAAATTTTTTAGCCAACTTCAGAAGCTCTGGAACCAACTGGGCTTGCTCTTCAATACCATGATTATGAAGTTCGACAAAATAATTTTCCTTCCCGAAAATATCAATCATCTGACCCATTGCTTTTTCTGCCTCACCCTCTTTTCCACGCAAAATCATTTGCGGTATCCAGCCCTGCATGCATCCGGTAAAAGCAATCAATCCTTTTGAATGCTCGGCCAAGGTCTCCAAATCAGTGCGTGGACGATAGTAAAAACCATCCACATGAGCATCAGAGACTACTTTGGAAAGATTCTGATAACCCTCATAATCCTTTGCCAGCATACCCAAATGGTATGATTTATGATTTTCACGACCCGGTTTCTCATCATTCTTATGGTCTGTCACCATGTAACCTTCACATCCGATGATCGGTTTGATCCCGCGCTTCTCGGCTTGTTTGATGAAATTGATGGTCCCGAAAAGATTACCGTGATCCGTGAGAGCCATCGCAGACATCTCTAGTTCCACGGCACGATCCATTAAGCGATCCATGCGACAACAACCATCGAGCAGACTAAAATCTGAATGGACATGTAAATGAACGAAATCTTTATCTTTGGTAGACATGGATAATTATTTTTTTATTCACGCACTCTACCTTGATGCTTTCAAGGTTATGTTGCTCACATAATGACTTCATTAAACTGTAAGGCTTCATTCCCAATGACATTTATGGAACGAGTTCCGCCCACCTAGACATTAACAAATGGCGGATCGAAAATATTTTTTACAAAGTAATCTCCAAAGAATGATGAGAAAGGCCGTAAGCGGAATGCCGAAAATCATCCCAAGAATGCCGCCCAGAGCAGTTCCCCAAAAAAAGATCGAAACGATCACAACTACTGGATGAAGACCCGTTTGCTCACCCATAATTTTAGGAGTCAAAAAATAACTCTCAAATAATTGAACGATGGAAAAAGTGATGCCACATCCAATCAAAATTCCAAAACCTCCCCCATCGGCGATGCCTCCGGGCTGTAAATAGGCAAGGACCAAAGCGGTGCTGATTCCGATGATTGAACCAAGGTAAGGGACCACATTTAGCAAACCAAAAAATATCCCCAAAGTAATACCAAACTTCAAACCACTGATACTAAATCCAATCGCATACCCTATTCCCATAATCATACCAATAAGGAGTTGCCCTCGAAAGAAAGCCACCATGATCCCTACAAATTCTTTAAGAAGGAAAATCAGATCTTCACGAATAGATTGTGATAAAAAGGATAATTCTTTCTCCAAATCATCAATCAAATTTCGGTTTGTTCCTAAAAAATAAAATAAGTAAATCGGGATCACCGCCAAATAAGTAATCTTAGCAAACAGATCGATGATTGCAGACCATGCCGATTTCAAAACCTCAGCAGATTTTTGAGCAAATCTTTCACTTTGATTCCCGATAGATTCAACCACCCTATTTTGCATTTCCAACTTCTTTCTATCGAAAAAATCAAGCCGTGACTGATTGTTTTCCAATGCAAGAAAATCACTTTTTTCTAAGGGATCAAACTCAGA
>MDTC01159214.1_pt1 | contig 11855 bp, 14 predicted proteins | sample 811181 | NCBI WGS metagenome assembly MDTC01 (sample SAMN05326644, study PRJNA326480) | marine metagenome | isolation source: seawater | place: Pacific Ocean: North | collected 2011
ACCAACACTTGTTGTCATGCTTAGGCCAGAACTCCTAAAGTATGGAACTGAAAACATACCTCCACCTATTCCCAGCAAAGATGATAAGAACCCTATACCTGAACCAGCTGAATAAGATATTAAGTCTATTGGTCTTTTATTAGAGGATTTGAACTCAATACTAAATCCAATTCTAAGAGCTGCAGCTAAAGCAAAAAGTGCAATAATTAATTTTAAAACATCTCCTCCTAACTGAAGTGCAAAAATTGCTCCCAAAAAAGCACCAAAAATAATTCCATACGTTACAGGTTTTAATATATCAAAATTTATAGCTCTTTTTTTTCTATGGGCATTTGCTGAAGCTATGCCAGTAAAAAAAATACTTGCCATGGAAGACCCAATTGCAAGATGGACAGTTACATCTTCTTGAAAATCATGATTTAAAAAACTAGCTACAAGAACAGGAACTATTAACGTTCCTCCACCAATGCCAAACATGCCAGCAACAAGACCAACAAAAATACCTAAAAATGAAAATATTATTAATTCTTCAATCATGTTTCAGTTCTTTACAAAATACAGGGCTCAAATCATTTAAAGCTTTTCTATAAACGTCTTTTTTAAAAGAGACAATAGTATGTAAGGGATACCAATACGAGACCCATTTAAAATCATCAAATTCGCCATCTGGGTCATTTTCAAAAGTTATCTCCGTATTCTTTTTTAACCTATACATAAACCATTTTTGCTTTTGACCTTTTATTCCTTTTTTCAAGAAATTTTTTCTTCTACTGTTTTTAGGTATTTGATATTTGACCCAATCGCTCATAGACCCAACTAGTTTTACACAATTCGACTTAATACCCACTTCTTCAAATAATTCTCTCTTCGATGCTTTCGTAGGCGTCTCCCCCATATCTATACCTCCTTGAGGAAACTGCCAACTATTCATATTTTTTCTTTTGCATAGAAGCAATTTACCATTATCATTGATAATGATTAAACCAACATTCAATCTGTAGCCAGGTTCTTGAATCATAAACAGTACATAAATGAAATTAACAATATTTGACCTTGATAATACCATCCTTAGAGGAGATTCTGATTACTCATGGATAGAATTTCTTATTAAAAATAACTTTGTTAACTCCGAAGTTTACAATGATAAAAACAAGTACTTTTTTGATCAATATAATCAAGGCACTTTAAATATTAATGAATATTGTAGCTTTGCCATAGGCTCCTTCATTGATATTGGTAATAAAGATCTTCCAAAAATTCTTGATAAGTTTCTACTAGAAATTATTGAGCCTATGATAAATATTTATGCTCTCAGGTTAATTCATAAGCATTACGATAATAACGATACTTTGTTATTGGCATCTGCAACCAATAAAGTACTGGTAGATAGAATCGCAGAAAGATTAGAGTTTAAAAATGTAGTGGCAACTTTACCCGAAGTCGTAAATAATAAATTCACTGGAAACATAATTGAACCAGCCGCATTAGGTAGTGGAAAGCTTATAAAGGTTAGAGAATGGATGGCTTTGAATGGTTTTAATGATTTTCAAGATACAACTTTTTATTCTGATTCAATTAATGATCTACCACTTTTAAAAGAAGTTGAAAATCCAATCGCTGTGAATCCAGATAATATTCTTAGACAAGAGAGTTTAAATAGGTCTTGGGAAATTATAGATTTGCCTTAACTACCACTTTCTAACTTATCTACTACTAATTTTGCAGTGGCTGCGCTAAGTGTCCATCCTAAATGACCATGACCAGTATGATAATAAATTCCTTTCATTTTGCTTTGATTGGTTATTGGCATCATATTAGGTGTCATGGGTCTTAACCCGGCCCATGGGGTGAAAGTCTCGGTACTAACATTTGGAAAGTATTTTTCAACCCATTTCAACAATGGTCTTATTCTGTCTTGTTTAATATCAGTGTTAATGCCAGCAAGCTCTGCAGTACCTGCAACTCTGAACCTATTACCTAATCTGCTAGCAACTATTTTTACTGGTTGATCAATTAAGGAAACAGTTGGCGCACAACTTCTTGAGAGTTCATCTTTCAAATCTATTGTTACGCTGTATCCTTTAACAGGATATACATTCATTTTGTCGCCAAGCTTGTCAGCAAATTTCTGAGTTCCAACACCTGCACAAATAACAACGTTATCAAAATTATTATTGAAAACCTCATTTTCATTTCTCATAGTTAATACTAGTTCATTTTTTTGTCTTGTAATGTGCTCAACGTTTGTATTTAGCTGCAGCTTCGCAGAGTATTTATCCACGAGAACCTTTTCTAGATTAGTGCAAAATTTGTGAATATCTCCACTGGCATCAGACTTGGTGTATATACCACCTAGAATTTTTTCATAGTTAGCATTATTTTCAAAAGCAGGTTCAAGTTTTCTTACTTCTTCACTTGTAAGTATGTCCCATTCCATACCTTCTTGATGAAGCCAGGAAGCCTTATTTCTATCTAATTTAAATTCAGTTTCTGTATCATAAAATCTTAAAATACCTTTCTTTAAAAGTTCAAATTCAATACCTTCCTCATCCGCTATCCTAAAATAAATTTCTCTAGCCTGTTTAGCTAGATCAATTGTTTTGAGTGTATTTTTTTTATGCTCTCTTTTTAAAGTCGCTAATAAGAATCCCATCATCCATTTATATTTTTGAATTTCTGGAGAGGGGTTAAACAATAAAGGAGCATCCGGCTTAAACATCCATTTAATACCATTGATTACATTTTTACTTGTGTTCCATGTTTCAGCATTACTAGCACTAAGTTGCCCACCATTCGCATAGCTAGTAGCCATTGCTGGATATCTTCTATAATCAATAATTGTTACTTTATGACCTCTTTTTAGAAGTGTATAGGCTGTTGTTATGCCTGCGATTCCGGCACCGATTACAGCTACATTTTTCATAGCTCATTGTCTCATTTATTCATTTTTAAATCGATGCCTTTATTAAGAATATAGACGAATATTAAACAAATGATAATCAAAAAGAGACTTGGGAGTGAGGCAAGAACCCATTGGCCTTCGCTTGTGAAATTATATATTTTAGATGACAAAGTCTCAAAACCTACCGGTCTTAGTAAAAGAGTTGCTGGCTGTTCTTTAACAACCTCTATAAAAACTACCAGTAAACTCATTAATATTGCTGGTCTCATTTGTGGAAAATAAAATAAGAAGAAGGCACGAAAACTATTTACTGAGAATCCTGATAAAGCATTCTGTGACGAAGGCGAAATATTATCCAGAGAAGCAGAAAGGTATTTAAATGAAGGTGTCATGAAACGTAATGCAAGGCAGAGCAATAGACCCAAAATTCCGTATGACGTTATAGAGATATTAAAAATCGAATCAAATGTTATTAACACTCCTGCAGCAATGACTGATCCTGGAATAGCATATCCAGAAGATGATATTGCTATGAATGGTCTATAGCTAGAAGTTCCAAGAAAGCTTAGGGCAAGAATTATGGAAATACCTACTGTAAATACTGAAGCTAGAAGGCCTAACAAGACAGAGTTGAGCAGTGCACCAAAGTTTTCTATCAATGCAGAGTATTCGCTTAGAATTGCCCAATCAATTATTTGATAAAACGGAAGACAGAAGGTAATTAAAAAGATAATCAAACAAATCGAAGTACAAATATATTGCATAGTTCTACTTATATTTATTTTTTCATAGATTTCACCAGTTGAAGAGGCTACAGAGTAATTAGAGCTATTTAAGAACTTGCTTAAAAATAGGAACAAAAAGACAAACAATAATAAATAAGCAGCTAACCTGGCACCAGAATAGTAACTCTGATATCCAAACCAAGCATTATATATACCAACAGTGAAAGTGTTTACATTCAGTGTCGAAACTCCACCAAAATCTGCAATAGTTTCGAGCATCACTAAGAGAATACCTGCCAGAATAGTTGGCCATAAAGAGGGAATTATGACCTTAATAATAGTTTGAGTATTTGTTTTTCCAAGAGTTTTAGCTGCTTTAAACAAACCAACTCCCATAGTAGCTAATTGAGCTTTAGCTAAAAGAAATATATATGGAAATAAGGCCATAGACATAATAACTGACGCACCATAAAGATTTTTTATTGAAGGAAGAGATAAATCCAAATCCCTAAAAAATGTTGCCAAAGGACTGGAATATTCAAATGCACCAACAAAAATAAAAGCATAAACATAAGCTGGAAAGGCAATTGAAAGACTTAATGCCCAGCTAAAAAAATTATGCCCTGGAAATTTATATAGAGTAACAATTATTGCTAAAGGCACTGCTATAAGTGCAGCCATCAGGCCAGTAGTTACTGAAAGTATTAGAGTATTTGTAAATAATGAGTAAAGATACTTTGTAGATAAGAATTGATTATCAATTTCATAAAAGAAAGCAGAATAAAAAAAACCAGCAAAGAAAATTAAAGCAAATAACAGCCATGGTAGAGAAAGGTATTTCCATATCTTTAGATGGTCCATATTATTCTTTTTTCAAAGACTCTTTAGGTTTGGAAAGAGTTTTTTGAGTTTTAGCTCCAAGCTCTTTTAACTTATCTACTTGAGAAAATAAATTCCCATCTCCATCAACTAGCTTACTTCTAGCAGAATTATAAGAATCTTGAGCTTTATTTAAATGCTCTGCGACTTTTGAAAAATCTTCATTAAAATTTGAAAATTTCTGAAACAAAAGACCTGCTCGACTAGCAATATTTTCTGCATTTTTATTTTGCTTATCAAGTCGCCAAAGATTTTCAGCAATTCTTAAAATAGCTATTAAATTAATAGGTGTTACAAATGCAATTTTATTGTCATTAGCCATTGTTTGAACATCCCAGTTATTTGAAAGAGCTATAGATAAAGCAAAGTCTATAGGAACAAAAATAAATAAATAATCTGGTGCATTGATACCTTCCAAATCATTATAATTTTTTGAAGATAAGCCTTTTATATGATTTTTTATTGAAGTTATATGATCTTTTAAGTGAGCCTGTTTCTCTTCTTCATCTTCAGAATTCACAAATTTGTCGTATGCTGTTAAGGAAACCTTTGAATCAATAACAATATTTCTTTCATTTGGAAGAAGTATTACAGCATCTGGCCTCAAGTTATTTCCTTTTTTATCTTTATAATTTGGCTGAAGCAAATAATTTATATTTTCCTGTAAACCTGCTTTTTCAAGCGCCATTTCAAGAATTTGTTCACCCCAATCTCCTTGTTGCTTACTATCGCCTCTTAAAGCTTTGGTCAAGTTTTGAGCATCTTCCTGCATACCACCAGTTGCATTAAGCAAGCTATCAATTTGCTGACTAAATTTACCATCAGAGGCTGCTCGTTCTAAGTTTTGCTTTTTTATACTATCTTGTAGTAAATCGATATCCCTTTGAAGCTGCTCCTTGAATGGCGTTAAGGTTTTTTTAATCTCAGATAGGTTTGCATCACGAATAGATGAGTTACTCTCAACAGCAATTTCACCTGCTACAGACTTTAGCCTTTCTTCAAATTGCTCATCTTTTTTTTGTTCTCTCTTTTCACTTTTATTTTTAGAATCCCATATATAAAATGCGAAGCCACATAAGACTAAAAAGTTTAAAACAAGCATAAAATTAACCACGACCACAAATCTCCTATAAAATATCTCTTATATTATGCATGAAGAAATCATCTCAAAATATAATTCGCTAAGAGATAAGAGTTTATCTATTGATATTACTCGTGGCAAACCTGATACCTTTCAACTAGATTTATCTAATAAATTGTTAGATATGCAAGTTCAACCAATTGATGAGGATGGTATTGATATAAGGAATTATGGAGAGCCATACGGTATAAAAGCTGCAAGAGAGCTGGGAGCAAGCTTACTTAATGCAGAGTTTGAAAACATTATTACGGGAGAGCAATCCAGTTTATTACTAAGTTATCAAACTGTCTTAGCTAACTATCTGTTTGCTACTCCGACTCCATGGAAAAATATTAATAGCCCCAAATTTATTTGCCCAGTTCCAGGTTTCGATAGACATTTTAGAATGTTTGATGACTTTGGTATTGAGGTTATTTCAGTCCCATTAAATAGTGATGGTATTGATATAGAAGCAATGAAGAGTGTTTTAGAAACTCATGATAATATTTTAGGAATTATTTGTGTTCCAAGGCATTCAAATCCATCAGGAGAAGTTTACTCTGATGTCAACATAAGAGAACTTTTTAATATTGGAAAAAATTACTCTACTAGTTTTCTATTCTTATTTGATCATGCTTATTTAATACATGACTTTCTACCGACAATAAAGCAAACTCCAACCTGGCAGATTGCAATCGAATCAGATGTTAGCAATCAAACAGTTGTTGTTACCTCATTTTCAAAAGTAACCTTTGGAGGAGGTGGGTTATCTTTCATGGCTGCTGCTGGAGAGAATCTAAAACTTGTTAAAAGAATGAGAGGCTCTATGGTAATTTGCCCAGATAAAGTAAATCAGCAAAGGCATGTAGATTTCTTTAAAGATATCAAATCCATTGAAAATCATATGGTAAAGCATGCTGACCTTATTAGACCCAAATTTGAGATAGCATATTCTGTATTAGAAAGACTTTCTGATCAATTTGGAGCCTTTTCAAGGCCTACAGGAGGCTATTTCATTACCTATACCACAAAAAAGCCAATAGCTACTGAAGTTATAGCCTTATGTTCTGATATTGGCGTGATGATTACACCTGCTGGGGCAACTTTCCCAAAGGGAATAGATCCTAATAATAATGTAATAAGAATCGCTCCAACTTTTATTGATGAAGAAGAATTACAGGTAGCGATGGAGGCTTTCATCACTGCACTCCAAGTTGCTCATTTTAATCTTACTGTTTAATTCTTTGCTCTTTCATGTGGATGATAAGACTTGCCATCAAAATGAGAAAAAATCTGTTTAATATCTGGATGATTAGCTGGAAGACCAGCATCATCTAATATCAAATTTTGCTCTGACACATAAGCCACATAAAAAATTTCTTCATTTTCAGCAAATAAATGATAAAAAGGCTGTTCCTTTTTAGGTCTAATTTGTTTTGGTATTGCGGAGTACCACTCTTCAGTATTATTAAACTCGGGATCTAAATCAAAAATGACACCTCTAAAATTTAAATACTTATGTTTTACTATATTTCCTATAGAAAACTTTGCTTCTATTAACTTCTGCATTATATTTACAAATTAAACCATTTTAAGGAAAAAGTCATGACAGAAAATCTTATAGTCTCATCTGCTAATGAAATAGCGGGGTTTGAAATAAAGGAACACATTGGAATAGTTCAAGGAAGTACAGTTAGAGCCAAGAATATTGGATCAGATTTTTTTGCTGGACTTAAAAATATTATTGGTGGTGAATTAGTTGGCTATTCTCAGTTATTACAGTCATCAAGAGAGCAAGCATATGAAAGGATGATAGAGAATGCAAAATCTAAAGGTGCTAATGCAATAGTTGGATTCAGATTTCAAACATCAACAATCACACAAGGCGCATCAGAAATTCTTGCTTATGGGACAGGAATAAAAATTTAAAAGGATAAAATATGAATAAAACAGAAAAAGTAGCTTTTAGAGAGGCTGTTATCGTGGTGCTTATGGGTGCTGTAATTAACTTTCCTCTTCAGACATTTTTATTATGGCTAACTATTGATAACTGGAGCTGGTCTAATCCACTTACCATATCTCTTTTCACTCAATCAATACTTACATTTGTTGCTTTGCTAAGGGTATATTCAATTAGAATGAGATTTCAAAGAGGAAAATTTTAAGAGATTTTATTTAAGAATCAGACTTCCCATGGTCTTTATGATGTTTCTCTTTATTCATCTTTTTTTTGGCTTTATTTCGTAATTTCATTCTCTTGTTTATCATGTCTTTACACCACACATCATAAACATTCGAGTAATTTGAGGCTAAAGCAGAAAGAGCAATAACTTCTTCCCATTTTTTTTCATTCTCAGGATTCTTTTCTATTTCCTTCCATACTCCATCACTCAAAGATAATATTCCACCGATTCCTTCTTTTACTTCTTTACACTCAGAAAAGTTCATCAGATTATTTGGATTATTCATCATTTCCTCATTGGTTTTTTCGCCTTTATGATGATCGGCAAGTAAGAATGGAACCATAGTTGTAAGTATCGTTACTGATAATAACTTTCGCATTTTTTCTCCTTTTATAGGTTGCTATGTTTATAGACTAAACTCTTTTAATAAAAGTTCAAATTTGTTATTTACTTTTTAAAAAAAATATTCATAATGCTTCGATATTTATACTCATAGGCATAATTCTTTTTGCTTATCAGTATGACTATCCTAGATATTATTCAGATTAGTAGTGTTTTTTTCGGTACTTTGATAGCCGCACCTCTTGTTGTCTCAAAGAAATATGAAAAAAGAATGATTGGACTTTCAGCTATAGCTGCTGGGAGCTTATTAGCAATGGTTGTTCAATTGTATGCAGGTTTATATTATTTCTTTTTTGCTTCGGGTTTTTGGTTGCTCAATTCAGCTCTAGCAATAAGAAAAATGATTAGAGCAAACAAAAAAATTATCAACTATTAATAAAATCCTGGTATTTAAGTTTGTAGTGACCCTTTTTAGAGTTCATAAATCTAACCATCGAACTAGCAACCTTTGCAGCTGCTATAGATCTAAGATCTTTTAAAGGACCTAACATCAAAGGTTCTAATACTTTTGCTCCAAGTTCCATTAAAACAATCCCTAAGCGCAATCCATCATCAGGTCGATCCCCAAGAAGATGCCCAGGCTGAGCTATTACAACTTTTTCATAACCAATTAACTTTATCTCTTTCTCCAATTCACCCTTCGTTTTAAGATATAAATTACTTGAACTTGAATTAGCGCCTACAGCAGAAACTATTGCTATAGACTTCGTACCAGAAGAAAAGGCTTTTTTTGCTATTGCAATAATAAGGTCATAGTCAACTTCAATAAACTTTTTTCTATTAGCATTTTTTATATATAAAAGTTCAGAAATATCTAGCCTTGTTCCAATGGATATAAAAATATTATCAAACTTTGGCATATCAAAATTATCGATATCATTAAAATTTATAATATATTCCTCGACATCATCTGACTTTTCTTTAATTGCAGTTCTTGATAATAGAGAAATATTTTGATTTTGACTTTCAAGTATTTTTAGAATCTCCCCGCCAACCAATCCTGTTGCTCCAACAATTAAGCTTCGTATTTTTTCCATTTAATTTTTATTAGTTAATAAATTTATAAGATCGTCTATAGGAAGGGTTCCATCTATAGTTTGATGTGCCCATCTTTCATACATTGGTTTTCTTTCATTATATATATCTTCAATTGAAGTTTCCTCTGGAGAAGCTAGGCCTCTTTTTTGACCATAGCCAATTCTAGTTTCTATGACTTCTAATGGCACAAAGATATATATGAGTTTTGAAAATGCTTTTAGATGATTCATCGATTTTTCTGAATAAATAGCACTTCCACCAGTAGAAATAACTTTGATATTATTCTCTAAATTCAAGATAACTTCTTCCTCTGCAAGGCGAACAAATTTGTATCCTCTCGATTCCTTTAAGTCTTCTAATGACTGATTGAATTTTTTTTCAATCAAAAGATCAGTATCTATAAAGTTAGTATCGAGTCTTTTAGATAAGGCTGCTCCTAAAGTTGATTTGCCAGCTCCTGCCATACCTATAAATGAGTAGCTAGACATTTCTCAATCCAAAATTATTAGTTGCTCTCACTAGTTCATGAGTTATTTCTTTTTCAAATGCAGTATGTCCGGAAGAGGGTGCAACTATTAATTCTGCCTCAGGCCAATTCTGAGATAACTCCCAGGCTGTAGTCATTGGGCAGACCATGTCATATCTGCCTTGAACAATTACCGTAGGTATTGATCTAATAATATCTATACCAGATTCTATTAATTGATTTTCATGATCTAAAAATCCTTTATTCACAAAGTAATGATTTTCTATAAGCGCAAATGCCAAAGCAAACTTAGGCTCAGAAAAACTTTCAGCCATATCAGGCCTATAGCTCAAGCTGCTTGTTGAGCCCTCCCATTTAGACCAAGCTATCGCTGCATTTAATTTTTTTTCTTCATCATCACCTAAAAATATTCTGTGATATGCAGACATAAGATCATCCCTATCATTTATATCTATAGGTTCTAAAAAGTGTTGCCAGGCTTCTGGATATATATTGCTTGCTCCTTCTTGATAGAACCAATTTAACTCTTTATTTCTAAGCATAAAGATGCCCCTTAAAACCATTTCACTAACTGAACTAGGATAGGTCTGTGCATAAGCAAGAGATAATGTGCTGCCCCAAGAACCTCCAAAAACTAACCATTTATCAATTCCAAGCTTGATTTTAAGATTTTCAATATCCTCGACTAAATCCCAAGTCGTATTATTTTCAAGAGAGCCATGAGGTTTACTTCGGCCACAACCTCTTTGATCAAAAACAACAATCCTATAAATTTTTGGATCAAAAAATTGTCTTACTTTTTCACTTCCACCGCCGCCAGGACCGCCGTGTAAAAAGACAGCTGGTTTACCATTTGGGTTACCACATTGTTCATAATATATTTCATGCCCATCCACATTCATGAAATCTGAATCATAAGGTTTACATGGTGGATATAAAGTTAATTGTTGAGACATAATTTTTTATGTATATTTCTTCTTTAGTGACTTTATTTCATCTGAAATCTTAACAATTTTAGTTTTAAAAAAGAGCTCATGATTTTTTTCAACAACGTTTAGGTCGTATAGGTAATTAGCCATCAGCCCATTTGATTGCAATTTACCTTTTTTAGAAAGATCTGCATTAAGATTTACTTTATGAAGGATTGCACCATTACCCAAATGAAATCTTGCTACCGCATCATTTGGTAAATCGTCTTCTCTGTCAGACTCTGTTAAATAAGTTAAAGTTTTTTTCATTAAGTCTTCATCATCAGAAATTCCATCAACACACCTCTCATGAGTAAGTGGTGCATTGTTTTCTAACCAATTCATTAATCCAGGAATTGGCGATAACGTAACAAATTTATTTAATCCAGGCAGTTCTTGCTTTAACTTATGTGCAACCTGCTTGATAAGAAAGTTGCCAAAAGATATTCCTGATAAACCATTTTGACAGTTCGAAATAGAATAAAAAACAGCAGTATTTGTTTCATCAACATCCATCTCATCTCTTTCAATTTTAATAATTTCTTGAATAGATTCCGGAATACTTTGGCACAAGGCAACCTCAACAAATATGAGAGGATCATCTGGAATGGATGGATGAAAGAAGGCAAAACATTGCCTGTCATTTGGGGCTAATCTGGCTCGAAGGTCATCCCAGGAATTAATTTCATGAACAGCCTCATAGGCAATTATCTTTTCCAAAACATTTGCTGGAGTTGACCAATCTATTTTTTCTAAAACAAGAAAAGATGGATTAAACCAATATTTAAATAAATCTAACAACCCAGCATCAAGAGAATCTAGTTCTGAATGATTTCGCTTTAAAGTTATTATTCTCTCTCTAAGTTGAACAAGTCTTGATGTCCCATTAGAAGTAGCGTTAAGTCTCTTAAATAGCTCTATCCACTTTGGTTCAGATGATTGAGTAATCTTTTTATAGTTCTCTTTATTTTTATCAAGAGAATAGCTCTTAATATCTCTACTAAGATCATCTATATCAATACCATAATTTTCTATGAGATCATCAAGAGACTTAAGTAAATCATCATCAGTTTGATTTTCAATTAAATCTAGAAGATGCTCTGAATAAACTACCGAGGATACTTCACCGGTTGTTGACATAACAGCCTCAA
>MDTC01041159.1_pt1 | contig 11854 bp, 11 predicted proteins | sample 811181 | NCBI WGS metagenome assembly MDTC01 (sample SAMN05326644, study PRJNA326480) | marine metagenome | isolation source: seawater | place: Pacific Ocean: North | collected 2011
TACCGCCTTCTTGGTGAAGAAATGTCCCAAGTATTGTCAGACTTAGGGTATAAAACATTCGTTGAAAAAACGGGTGTTCCATCTAATCCTGAAAACTCTGCCTTTGCGGTTAAGTTTATAACTGATGATGAAACACTAGAAAGAAAATATTATATACAGCCATTATGGGATAATAGTGTTATTGAGCAAATAAATGAAACTATGGAAAAAAATCCAGAGTTTTTAGAAAAAATACCTTCAATTGTTGAAAGAAACAAAAAAGAAATGAAAGAAAAGATAAAAAAATTTAAAATTGTTGGTGATTTTGTTTCTGTTGTTGTAAAAAAAACTGGCTTTAATGAAGAGAAGGATTTTGTTATTTATGTTAGTTTGGCAAAGTATGTCAATGGTGAATTAACTGATAATTTGGTTTTGCCACTAAATGATGGTATTGATGATGAAAAGCTGACATATTATTATGAACAAGAGCCATTAACTGAAATGGCACCCTTCAACTATATAAGGGTTAATATAAAAGAGCTTATGGAAAATGGTGTTTTGCTTGATAGAAAAGAGGCTTTAAGAAGGATATTTAAAATAATAAATGGTCAAAACCTTGTATATTTTAATATAGAAGAATCGAGGTTTTTAAAAAAGATGTTTAAGGATGAAAATATCCCAGAGCAATACAGTTATGAAAATATTATATTAGGTGACTATGATGTAAAATCAGTAATAGACTGGATTGATCAGAAGAAAAGTTTAAAGATTAGGGATGTTTATAAGCGCTATGATATTCCATATGATGTAAATGATGATAAATTTCTTCAGGAGTCTAAACGGCTTGGTATGTTAATTAAAAAAGTTAAAGAAAGAGTTGCTTAATCAACTCTTTCTATATTGTATTTAATGTTTTTTTGATTCATCAAAGAAATCATTAACCTAAACTTTTTTTCTGCATCAATTGGGTTAGAGAATGAAATATCAAAAACACTTATCGGTTTTCCAATATTGTTAATTTCCTTTAATACAATAAAATTGTCTCTATGATGAAATCTTATTTCTATATTGTTTGTTTTATCTATAGAGGAAAAAATGTTCTTTATTAAAGACTCTTCATAAAGGTTATTAATTTTTTCTGAAATGTTGTTAACTGAAAAAACAAAAGGGTTGTGTATGAAAACATCAGTTTTTTCAATATTATATTTTTCTAAATTTACTTTATTAATAATACACTCTTTTATTTTTTCGTTTTTGATTAGACTAACAACTTCTTTTTCAATGTTATGTTTTGCCTTTTCTTTTCGAATTTTTATATGAGCTATAATAAAAAGAACACCAAAGTCTTTTTCGGGTTTCTTGGAGAATGTTCTTGTCTCTTTATTGTTGGCTATTTTGTTGTTAATTTTTTTATAACCAATGTAATTCTTTTTGACAAATATATCATCTAGGTCAAAAAGCTTGTTTGAAAACTTTATGTAATCATTATTTAGGTCATCGGTGTTTATGTATAGGTCTTCGTCCAAATAAAAGTTAAAATAGTTTTTAGCTATAAAGATTGGAAACAAAACAGGTCGATATTCATCATTTTGGTTGGAGCATAAATTTATTTTATCATCTATAAGATTAGTAAAATTATCTATTAAATATTGATGATTGTTTTTTTTATTGTTGTATTTGCAATCATTAAGAAGGTTAACTTCTGATATGATAAATAATAGGGCTTCCATATCATTATTTCTTATACACTTATCTATAAAATTTAAGATAAACCTATCCTTCTCTTCTTTGGATATGTTTTTTAATAAGTAGTTTTTAAAATGATTTATTTTAATTTCTTTGTTTAAATTAATCATATGCTTTTATTTTGATCATATTTTAATAATAGGAAAAAGTAAAGAATATCAATGGCAAAATAATAATTTATGTTATAATAATAAAAAAAATAAAAAAATGAGCGAAAAAAAAATAAACGAAGAAACTAGTGCAATAATAGAAGGTGTAAAATCAAAACCTAAAGTGCCTAATGATATGGGTGATGATAGTACAACTTTACAAAGTACATTCGAATCTAAACTGGAACAGTTATCGGCTTTTAGCAGGAGGTTTGAAGAGCCTTTAAAGGCAAGGGAGAGAGAGAAAGTTGAAAAGATTGTTTCTTCATTAAAAGAGAAGATGTTAGAGGCTGATTACCCTAATGATTTTGATTATAAATCTGCTATTGAAGAGAAGTTTAAATCAATAGAGGAAAAGATTGAGGTTCTAAAAAGGGATAGAGGGTCTCAGCATTCTATGAGTTCTATCTTGAACGAGGTTGAGTCATTATCAAATCCTGAAAAAGATAAAGAGGTAGGTTTATCACTTGAAGAAGTAAGGCAACAATCGAAAGACTATGTGGAAAAAATACAGCATGGTGTAAGAGGAGATATGACGCTTGACTTTCTTGAGCTAATAGCTAAAAAACCAGAAAAAGAGCAGGAAAAAATATTAGGTAAGATACCAAAGAATGATGATGGGACACCTAATCTTGAAGAGGTTAGAAAAACACAATTTTTTAAAGCGTACATGGAAAGACAATTCTCTGATGACGAGAAGCAAGAGCATAAAGATTGGTGTAAAAAGAATGGTGTGGAAAATGATAATGTGTGGGCTATGTTTGACATACCAGCAGAAAAAACCGCCAAGTCTATTGCAAGAGGTGAAGAGCCTGTTCATGCAAAGAAGATATTTAAGCATGCAGAGAAATCTGGATTGAGTAACGGTGTTAGTTTTAAAGATATGATGAAGGTTGCGGGTGTTGGTATGATGGTTGCTGGATTACCGCAAAGTCTAATTGTGAAGGGGATAATATCAGTAGTAAAGACTGAAGGTGTTCAAAACTTTTTAAAAGACAAGATGGGTGGATTAAGAGAAAAATATAAAGATTCAAAAGTTTTTAAGGCATTTGATAAAGTTAAACAAAACAAGGTGGCTGCGGCAATAGGTGTTGCTGCACTTTGTGGTGGAGCATTTCTTGCAGGTGTGCATAATGAAGATATTATTTCTTATGCAAGTGATAAATTAAGCGATATAAATGCTGTTGAAAATAAAGTGATGGGCACTGATAGTAGTCCGGGGGATGTAAAAATAGATACAACAGATCCTACAGAAGTAAAACAAGATGGTGAACAAGTAAAAATAGATACAACAGATCCTTTGGCTAATGAGGGTGATAGAGGGGTTGTTCCAGAAGGTAAGTATAAAGAAATAGATTTAAGTAATATAAATTACGACAATGATGAAGTTATGAATAAGATGCAAGGACTAATTGGAGACTCAATTGCACAAAATAACTATTGGGGTGAAGGTGGCTCTATGGAAAAGATTACACAAATAAATGAACTTTTTAATTCAGACTTTGATCCAAACAATTTATCAGTTGGGGAAAAGGTTGTTCTACCTCAAGTTGATGACTCTGGTAAGATTGTTGGGTTTTATGAAGCAGAAGTTTCTTCTGGTGATACACTTTCAGAAATGTATCAAGAGTCAAGAGTAGGTGCAGGTATGGAGGTAGAGCCTCTAAATGAAAGTAAGCCAAGCATTGAGTATAGTCAAGGTGATGGTGACAAATATGGTGCGAAAGCTACAATACACAGTGCAGAAACATCAGCTATGGCTAATTATGAAAGTTTTGAGGATTATATAGGTTCTGAAAAATATGAGCAAGTAAGAGGCGAAGAATGGGATAAATTTAGAAACTCTGATGAGTACCAAAAAATAAAAGAAGGTATGATAAAAGAGGCTCAGGATTCAGGGCTTAATTATGGTAGTGATAGACTTGATAGGGTCGCTGATAGGGCGCTAAGAGATGAATTTTTCCAAGATTTTGAAGATGCCTCAAAAAGAGACTTTAACAATTCACCATCATCAGATGTAAAACCAGAGGCATTGAATGATAAAAATATTAAAAATGTAGAATCAAAAAAAGTAAAACCATAAAATAAAAAGCCACATTAATGTGGCTTTTTTTATCTAAATAATAAGTCTGCTATGTAGTTTTTCCAATTACCTATTTTATAGTCATTTTTGACAATAATATTAGATTCTGCAATTGGTTCTTCATCGATATAAAATACTATATCACCAACATCTGTTTTGGATAATATTGGTGCTTCGAGTTCTTTTTTTACAAGGACTTTTGCTTTTATTTTTTTAGCTTCCTCTTTGCTTAATGTTACAATGTTTGTTCTATCTGTAACAACTTCAGCTGTAGGTAGATCAGAGAAATAAAGGGGGAGTTTTTCAATACCCTTAATAGTTTTTCCAGATTTTGTTAAGATCATATTTGTATAGTTATTTATGCCATATTCTGCAAGTTTCTTTGCATCTTCAAAGCGCTGTTCTGGGTTATCTGCATTAAGTGTTACTATAATAAGCCTTCTTCCATCTCTAATAATTGATGTTGAAAAACAATACCCCGCATCATTAGTCCATCCTGTTTTTATACCATCAAAGTCATCTTCTCTGAAAAGAAGCTTGTTTCTGTTCGGTTGATAAATATCATTAAAAGTAAAACTCTTCATTGCAAAATAATAAGCATAAAGTTCTGGAAAATTTTTAATTAGGTTTTTCGAGAGTATAGCTAAATCCATCGCTGTACTATAATGATTTTTTGTTGGTAATCCTGAAGCATTATTAAAATGGGTGTTTTCCATTTTTAATTTTTTTGCATACTCATTCATTATATTAGAGAAACCTAATTCATTTCCACCGATTAATTCTGCAATAGCTATAGCCGCATCATTACCAGAGTGAACAATGAGTCCTTTTAGTGCGGTATCTAAATCAATTTTGTAGCGCTCTTCAAAAAAAGATCGAGCTGAGTTGGTTCTTCTTGCAGTCCTTACGGCATTAGAAGATACGGGAACATTTATTTTTCTATTAAGTTTTCCTTTTTTAATGTAGTCAAAAGCAATATAAGCTGTCATTATTTTTGTGAGACTGGCTGGGGGTAAAATAAGATCTTTATTATTTTCGCTTAATATTTTGCCTGTTGTAAAATCCATCATTATGTGGCTTTTAGAGTTTACTTCGACAGCCTCTTTTGCATAAAGGTTTTGAAATAAAGAGGTAAATAAAAATATTGATATAAATAATATTTTTAATGTTTTAAAAAAATTCATTTCTTATTTATTACTCCGTAATATTCGTTTATTCTTTGTCTTCTGTTTTTTCTTCTTTGGATTGTTTTTGCTCTTTTTCTTTTTCAGCTTTCCTTTTTTCTAAGTAAGACTTTATTTTTTGATCAGCCTTATCACAGGACTCATCAAACTCTTTTTTCATCTTGCTTATACCTTTTGAAGTTTCTGATTTAATTTTTTCTATTTTTTCTTTTGTTTCAGGTTTTTCAAAATAGGCTTTTGTCTTATTAATAAAATTTTTCATGATCTGTTTTTTATTTTATATTATTACCAAAAAATAAAAAAATCAAATTAATATTGAACATTCAACTTGTTTAAAAAATTAATAATTTTATCGACACCAAGTTTAAGATTAACGGAAAGTTCTAAAACTTTATTTTCAAAGTCATCATCACTATCTATATTTTTTATGGTGTTATAAAAATAATTTGATTTTTCCTCAGTTTCCATATCAAGATAGCTGAATGCCATCCTAAGTGTTAACTTTCTATATTCTCCAAAACTATCACCAGAAAGTGTAGCGACGTTATAGTCCTTAATTAATACCTCTGCCAAATCAGAGTTTGATAATATATTGGCTTTTTCTAGTTGTTGTTGGTAATTTGAAAAGTCTGGATAAATATAAAATGCACCGTCACTATTATTAACAATAATATTGGCTTCTTTTAGCTTTTTTACCAAAAACTTCATTCTTGTTTCATGAGCTTTTTTACATACATTTAAATATTTATCAAGATCCTGATAATTTTCTAGAGTGTCTGCTAGTGCATATTGTGCTGGTGAGTTAACTGAAGACCAAGTTTCAGAGATAATAGCTTTATAGGTTGTTAAAACAGAATTATCAATAGATTTGGGAAGGACTATGTAGCCTATACGCCACCCACCTAAAGATAAATGTTTGCTAAAACCACTACTAATAATGGTATTTTCATAATTTTTGAAAAAAGATATGTGTTCTTTACCAATAAAAATAAAAGTCAAAACAATTTTCTTATTATATATTGAAAAAAGTAATAGATGATATTATTGTAACTATATAAGAGGAAATATTTAATGAAAATTTTAAATAAAATTGGTTTTGTCTACAAAAACTATTTTGAACAAAGACTGGGAATTGACTTTGGTACAAGCAGTGTAAAAATATCATGTCCGATAAGAGGGCTACTTGTAGATGAACCAAGTGTTATAATAGTTAATGGTTCTGATGTTGTTGCTGTTGGTAAGGAGGCTGATGAAATGGTGGCTAAAATACCAAGCTATTATAGGGTGATATACCCGATAAAAAATGGACTAATATATGATTTTGATGCCGCTGAAATAATGATGGAATACTTCTTCAAGAAGGTTTATAAAAATCATAAAAACAAAATTTTTAGACCTTCACCAAAGATTGTTTTAGCTCATGGAACTAATACAACACCAATACAAGAAAAAAACCTAAAAGAGTTATTTTTAAAATTGGGTGCTAGTAGTGTCTATTTTATATCACAAACAGTGGCAGCCGCAATTGGTGCAGATATAGATATAGAGAAAAAGGAAAGCACATTTCTTTTTAATATTGGCTCTGGAACAAGCGAGTTATTAATAATATCTGGTGGCAACATAATAGAGTCAAAAATAATAAACAATGCGGGAATATACTTAACAAAATCAATAAAAGAAATAATTTTTCAAAAAGAAAAACTGCAAATAAGTTTTAAGACTGCTGAAAGATTAAAAATAAACTATGGTGATTTATCTTTATCAAATAATAATGAAGATATAAAAATAATAGGTCAGGATAAGTTTATGAATATACCTAAAGAAATAACAATAAAGGCTAAAAATATTAATCAGGCAATAAATTATAACTTTAAGTTTATTTTTGAAGAGTTTATGAAAATCATAGATAAAATTAATCCAGATATTGCAGAAGATCTATATAAAAATGGGATGTATATTCTGGGTGGCTCTTCAGACCTAGAGGGTTTGGACTCGTATGTTTCAAAGTTACTAAATATAAAGGTAAAAAAATTTAAAAACCCTAGAATGCTTTCAGTTCAAGGGTGCGTAAAAATAATAGGAGAATAAAATTGTTAGCAAGTGAGGAAAAGCATAATCTTTTTTTTGAAACGGTAGGCATTCTTAGGGAAATGAATATTTTTAATAAGCAGGAACAAAAAATGTTGTTTTTTGTTTTTGATAAAATATTAAAAAAGAGAGAGGTTAATAAAGACTCGGCATTCATAACTATAGTTTTTATAGATAGGATTTATTCTGAATCTTTAAATAAGATACAGGAGTCTGGATGTGATGTAGAGGATTTACCGAATATAATTATTGATGATGAGAGTCATGGTGATGTATCAAGCATTGATGTTAGGGTTTTCTTTCTATACAGATTTCTAAATGAAAAGTTTCCTGAAATAACTGAAGAATTAAAAAGAGTGGAAAAATTACCTCATAAAGAAATGATCAAAGAAATAAATCAAAAATTAAAAAACTCTTGATATGATATTATATAGCTGTTAATATAAGGCTAAAAAATAATAAGGAGCTTTCAATGGATCAAAAAAATCCTGCTAATATGGGTGGTATGGAAAAAATATTATCAGAAGAAGTAATGAGTTTGTTTAAAAATGCTTTTGACTTTGGAAGGGAAAATAAACAAGATTTAGTCTCTATAGAGCATATTTTATATTTTTTGTTAGAAGATGAAGCTGTAGAAAGTTACATAGAGAAATTTTATTCAAAGGATCCAGTAGAACTTCAAAATATTATATTATCAGAGTTATACAAAATAAATGATACAGCAAAAGCAAAGAACCCTGATACATCAACATCGCTGTCAATTTTTATGGTTAGAATTTTTAGTTATGTTGAGTTACTTAAAAATTTAAAGAAAGATACAGAGGGTAGGGTTATTGAAAACCCAAGTGTTGATAATTTTACACTATTTGCTTTTATATTATACTATATTGTTGAGACAAGAGAATACTCTTTAGATTTGGGTGTTGGAAAAATAATTGAAGAGTTTTTTAGTGATGATGATTTATCTTTAATTGCAAATGATGCACTAATGCATTGCAATAATGAAGAAGGTTTAGATAGTTTAGATGATTTTGAAATTAACAAGTTTGATGAAAAAACAATAGATAGGGCATTTAGAAAAGTAAATAATGATAGAAAAACAGAGCAGGGTCAAAATTTTAAAAAGATTCCTTTTCTTGAGAACCTAAATGAGTTAATTCTGAACAGGAATTATAAATTCAAGGCTTATGGGTTTGATGAAAAATATAACGAAGTTTATCGTGTTTTGTCAAAAATGGAAAGAGCTGCCCCACTAATTATAGGCAATTCAGGAGTTGGTAAAACAACACTTATAGAAGGTATGGTAGAGAATACCGTAGAAGGTGAAGTTCCGCCAAGAATGAAAAATAAAAATTTCTTTAAAGTTAGTTTGGGAAAAATAATTGCGGGTTCAAAATATAGAGGTGAACTTGAAGAAAGGATGGAAGTCATATTAAAATTCATAAAATCTTCAAAAAATAATATTTTGGTTATTGATGGTGTTGATGGTAGTTCTAAAGAATCACAGGCGCTTATAAGTTATATAAATGATAGTATAGATAATGATAGTTTAAAGGTTGTTTTGTCAATGGACTTTTCAGATTATTATAAGTTAAGTCGCAATGATGGTGGTTTTGAACGTCGCTATGAAAAGGTATTTCTTGAAGAGCCAAAAAAAGAAGATGTTTTAAAAATAGTAAAAAGTAGAATTGGGGTATATGAAAGATTTCATAATGTTTCTTTTTCTGAAGAACAACTGTCTTTGGTTATAGATTTGGCTGAAAGATATATACATAAGCAGTCTTTTCCAGATAAGGTTTTTTCCTTGATTGATTCTATAGGATCTAAACATTCTTCAATGCAAGTTTTAGGTGGATCGGAAATAACAAAAGATGATATTTTTGAAGCTGTTGCGAAAAAGGCTAAGATAAAAATAGAGGGTAATGAGGAAGAAATTAATAAGGTTATTAATTTAGAAGAAAAATTAAAATCAGAAATATATGGTCAAGACCATGCAATAGAGGAAGTTTGCTCTTCTTTGTATCTTTCATCGTCGGGCTTAAACGACCAATCTAAACCATATGCTACGATGTTATTTTCTGGTTCTACTGGTGTAGGTAAAACAGAGCTAGTAAGGCAGTTGAGTAAAAATTTAAACCGTCCACTTCATAGATTTGATATGTCAGAATATGCAGAAAAGCATACCGTTTCAAAAATTATTGGTTCACCTTCTGGATATATTGGTCATGAAGAGGGTGGTCAAATGACAAAAATGGTATCAGAGGATCCTTATTCAATTATCTTGCTTGATGAGATAGAAAAAGCTCATCCTGATATATATAATATCTTTTTACAGGTTTTTGATTATGGTTTTTTAACAGACTCAAGGGGTGATAGAGTAAGTTTTAGAAATACCATTATTATTATGACAACAAATGCTGGTGTAGAAGAAAGAAAATCAAGTGTAATCGGTTTTTCTGGTGGGCAAAAGAAAGAGCCTGAAAAGGTCTTGTTAAATTATTTTAAACCAGAGTTTCTAAATAGGTTAAGTGCAGTTGTCGATTTTAATTCTCTTGATGAAGATGTAGTAAATACGATTGTGTTAAAAAATATAAACATATTAAAAGATAAGCTAAGTAAAAAAGGTATAGAGTTAAAGATAACACCATCGGTTAAAAAGTATTTGTCTAATAAAGGTTTTAATAGGGAAATGGGTGCTAGACCAATTGAAAGAATTATTAGAAAAGAAATAGCAGAACCTATTTCAAAAGAGATACTTAAGAGGCTATCAAAAAATAAAAAGGTAGATTTTATAAGAATAGGTGTAAAAAATGAAGAGTTGACATTTGAATATAAATAATTTGATATTTTTTATTAAATAATATATATTGAAAAAAACTTAATATAGGAGAAATAAAATATGAAAAAAACATTAATTAGTTCTTTGGTAGTATTATCTTTTGTGCCAACAATTGCAAGTGCACAGATATTTTCAGACGAAGTTATGAACTCAGGGTATACATCGATAGGTATAGAGAGGGTTGAGCTTGATGAAGAAAGTTCTTTAAGAGATGGAACCCTAGGTGAAATGAATATGTTTTCAATAACAAGGGGTTATGAAATTAACAGGTACTTTTTTTTAGAGGGTGGTGTTTCATTGCCGATTGATAATGAGGTTACAAATGAATTCGAAAATACATTTATAGATGGTTGTGAATTCACTCCTGGAACTGGTTGTACTGGAGGTACACAAGAGAGTGAAATTTTGACAAACGAAATTAAACCATCAGTTATACTTGATCTGGGCTTTAGGTTTGAGCTTCCTGTTCATAATAGATTAACTTTGTTCGCAACACTGGGTTATTCTTATACTCGAATGAGTTATTCTGGCAACTATGCGGTGGATAGTGCTACGGGTGATACCTACTTTAATTTAATAGATGTTCCACCTGCACCAGAAATGGGAGATTCAGCTTCAAGGGGTTGTTTAGTAGATGGTGGTGCAGCATTAAATGAAGATGGTGTAGGAAGAATTGGCTGTGATAATGTTTATACATTTAATGATAAATATGGGGCTAAAGGTGGAACATATGGTGTTGGTTTTTCTTTAAATTTCTCGCCTGATTCGTCTTTTGTTTTTGAATATAAAAAGTATTCTCATGATAGTGGTAGTTTAGAGCCTCAAGCATTTTCTGCAAGTTATCAGTGGAGATTTTAATTCGTAAAAGATATGCAAATAAAAAAGGCAACCGTTTTGGTTGCCTTTTTTGTTTAATATATTTTTAAATACCTGTTATATCGCCATTACTTATAGCATTTATTATTTCATTAGGTAGTTTTAACTGTTTAGCTCTTTCAGTTATAGCTTTTGTTCTTTCTTCAGTTAGTGTAGCCTTTAAAGTATTGAATGCGGTCGCCAAAATGTCTTCAAACATTTCAGGATCATCAGTGACCATTGATTTCATGTCATCGCTAATTTTTAGTCCTGTAACATTTTCACCACGTGCTTTAAAAAATACAGAGTTTTGAAATTCATAATCTCTTTCTTTTTTTTCAAAATACTCCCCGCCTTCTTTAACTGCTTGTTTTGCCAAACTGAAGTTTTGTAGAGTTTTTGCAGGATTTCCTTTAAACATTTATTTTCCTCTTTTTAGTTAATAAGCCATCTTAAAGATGGCTTCAAAATTAATTTAATGAATCTTTTAATTGCTTGCTAGGCTTAAAAGAGGCTGATTTGCTTGCGGCAATCTGTATTGACTCACCTGTTTGAGGGTTACGTCCAGTTCTTGCAGAGTTTTCTCTGACTTTAAAAGTACCAAAGCCTGCAATTGAAACTTTATCACCTGATTTAAGTGATTCGGAAACAACCGAGGTTAGTGCTTCAAGTACAGATTCCGCATCTTTTTTTGTAACACCAGATTGCTCAGATAATTGACTTAATAGTTGTGCTTTATTCATTTATTTATCTCCTTTTTTATAATTTTTAAATGAAATTAGTCATATGACTATTAGTAATATTATTAAAAAAAATTAAAAAATCAATAAATAAAGAAAAAAACTGATATTTTTTGAATTTTGTTATGCTTTTAAAAAGTTGATATATTTGATTTTATTAAAATATAAACTAATATAAATAAAACAAAAAA